>Ga0134125_10000424_pt1 | contig 57289 bp, 53 predicted proteins | sample KB31751_FD_96464 | JGI IMG/M metagenome (GOLD analysis project Ga0134125, IMG submission 96464) | Terrestrial soil microbial communities with excess Nitrogen fertilizer from Kellogg Biological Station, Michigan, USA - KB3-175-1 | ecosystem: Environmental > Terrestrial > Soil > Unclassified ... | reverse complement strand
CTTTTCTTCTCGCGCACAACGGACTTCGCCTGTGCGCTTGCTTTTCTACCCGCGCACAACGGACTTCGCCTGTGCGCTTGCTTTTCTTCTCGCGCACAACGGACTTCGCCTGTGCGCTTGCTTCCCTCCGCGCACAACCGGCTGTCTGCTGTGCGTTTTTCCTCCGTCGTCCAGTCACTTACTTGCCGAAATTCTGCATCAGCGGGAACAAATCCTGGAACAGCTTCAACATCGCGGGTCCCGCAGCCACGATCATCATGGAAGGCAGAATGAAGATGAAGATCGGAAACACGAGTTTCACGCCAACCTTCGCCGCCCTTTCCTCCGCTTCCTGCTTGCGCCGCAGACGCATGAAATCGGAGTGCGTGCGCAGGCTTTCCCCCATACTTGTGCCGAAGCGGTCGGTCTGAATCAGAATCGCCACCAGCTTCCGTAATTCTTCTTCGCCGGTCCGGTCCGCCAGATTGCGCAGCGCTTCGGCACGCCGCTTGCCGGCGCGCATCTCGAGCCCTACCAGTGAAAGCTCGTCGCTGAGCTCCGGATGCGTCTCCTCGATTTCGCGTGCTACATACTGCAGGGCCTGATCGAGTCCAAGTCCGGCTTCCACCGAGACGACCATCATGTCGAGCGCGTCCGGCAGGGAGAGACGGAGTTTCGCCTGGCGCTTTTTGACCTGCTTTTCGAGAATCATGCCCGGCGCGTAATAGCCCAGCCCTGTCCCCGCCACCAGGAATACGATGCGCAGGACGGGATTTTGGGTGATATGCCGATGAATCGTCAGCGCGAAAAAGAACATGACGACACAGAAGATCACCTTGATCCCGAAGAAGATTCGAATGGCGCCATCCGAGCGGAAGCCGGCCATTACCAGCTCGCGTTTGGTTACCGTCTGGTCGCTCGGGCTGAGTGGGATCTGTTCGCCGATTTGTTCGAAGACCCGGACGACGATGTCCCGCGGCTTGACCGAAACGGTTTCCGACGCGACCGCCGCCTCGGCCATCCCGCCGACGCGATCGTATATGCGGCCCGGCCGCACATAGGCCCGATACCCGTAGACCGAGATCACGGCCATCAACAGCAGGAAAAGAAATGCCGCGAGAAAGATAGGAAGCATGGTTCGCGCCACTCACACCTTGATCCGGATGATCTTGCGGATAAAGAAATTCCCTAGAATTTGCGCCACCACGCCCGCCATCACGATCTTCCGGCCGAGAGTGCTCTGCAGCATCGGGTCGAGATATCCAGGCGAGGTGAGCATCAGTCCGCCGAGCGTGGCGATCGGCAGCAGCACGAGGATTGTCGCGGTCAGGCGTCCGTGTGCGCTGACGGCTTTAACCTGGCCTTTGAGCCGGAAACGCTCGCGGATAATCTGCGACAGCCGGTTCAGGATTTCGCTGAGGTTGCCGCCCGTCTGGCGCTGCAGCAAGACGGCGGAACAGAAGAAGCGCACGTCGGTGATGGGCACCTTCCTGGCGAAATTGGCGAATGAGCGTTCGAGCGAAGCGCCTAAATTCTGTTCATTAAAGAGGGCGCGGAACTCCTGGCCGAGCGGCTCGTGAATCTCTTCGCCGACCATTTCGAGGCTGATCGTGAATGCGTGTCCGGCGCGCATGGATCGCGCGAGAAAGTCGAGGGCGTCGGGAAGCTGGGTTTCCAGCAGGTCGATCCGTTTGCCGCGCCTTTTCGTGACATAGAAGTACGGGACAAACCCCGTGCACAGTCCGAGCGCAAGCGCGCGCACGGCCGGCGGAGCGCCCAGCGGGATCCAGCCACTGATGATCGCCCCCATCGTGAACGTCACACCCATGGTGGTGAACAGGCGCGTCATCGTCCAGTCCAGCCCGGATTCGCTCAGTACTTTCTGGATGTGACCCGTGAAATTGAGCTCGCCGATGAGATCCTGAACGGCATCCTTCGGCTGGTCGTCGATGAGCAGGTTGACGTGATGGTCCTCGCCGTTTTCAGTCACCGTGCGCAGCATCGATACGAGCTTCCTGCGGCGCTGCTTTTCATAGAAGCGCAGCCCGAAGCCGATCGAAAACAGGAGCGCGGCCAGAATGACCAGAAACGAGATGGCGATGATCAGGTTCACGACTGCCCAATCTCCACCACGGTTTGGAACAGCGATGCCGGAAGCTGAATGCCTGAAGAACGCAGCTTTTCATAGAAGCGCGGACGCACGCCCGTAGCTTTGAAGCGTCCCAGCACTTTGCCGTTCTCCGCCACGCCACTCTTTTCGAAGACGAAGATGTCCTGCATGGTGACCTGTTCGCCTTCGAGTCCGACAAGCTCGGTGATGTAGGTGACCTTGCGGCTGCCGTCGCTAAAGCGCGCGCACTGCACCATCAGGTCGATGGCGCTTGTAATCTGCGAGCGGATGGCGCGCACTCCCATATTGGAATTCGCCATGCCGACGAGAACTTCGAGGCGGCCTACGGCGTCTCGCGGCGTATTCGAGTGAATCGTTGTAAGCGATCCGTCATGGCCGGTATTCATGGCCTGCAACATGTCCAGGGCTTCTTCCGCGCGGACCTCGCCAACGATGATGCGGTCGGGCCTCATACGGAGGGAGTTAATCACCAGATCCCGGATCTTGATCGCGCCATTGCCTTCAATATTCGCCGGACGTGTTTCCATGCGCGCGACGTGGGTCTGGCGCAGCCGTAGTTCCGCGGCGTCCTCGACCGTGATGATGCGTTCGTTCTCCGGAATGTAGCTCGACATCACGTTCAACAGCGTCGTCTTGCCGGCGCCGGTGCCGCCTGAGATCAGGATGTTGAGGCGGGCGCGGACCGCCGCCTTCAGCAGATCGAGCATTCCCTCGGTGAGCGCGAGCTTCTTCACCAGGTCTTCGCCCTCGAGCAGTTCTTTGCCGAAACGCCGGATGGAAAGCAGCGGACCGTCGACCGCCACCGGCGGGATCGCGGCGTTGACGCGTGAGCCATCCGGAAGACGGGCATCGACCAGCGGCGAGGATTCGTCCACGCGGCGCCCGACGCGCGCGACAACCTTTTCGATGATCCGCAGCAGATGCGTGTTGTCTTTGAATTCGACCGAGGTGCGGAAGAGCTTGCCGCCGCGCTCGATGTAGACCAGCTTCGGTGTGGTTACCAGGATATCCGAGATGCTGGAATCGCGCAGCAGCGGCTCGAGCGGGCCGAGGCCGAACACTTCGTCAAGGACTTCCTCGATGACGCGCTCCTTTTCCGCCAGACTGAGCGGCGTGCGCTCTTCATCCACGAGCTTCGCCACCGCGATCCGGATCTCCGCGCGCGCGCGCTCGCCGGCGAGCGACGACAGCGCCTCGAGGTTGATCCGGTCGAGCAGTTTTCGATGGATCGTGAATTTGAGTTCCTGATATTCCGCGCCCGTTTGTTCGCGGTTGGAGAGACGCGTGACCCAGCCTGCCTCGGGTCCGTGACCGTTGGCGCCGTTTGCTCCTGCTGTTTGCGTGGTTGCCATGTTTGTCTGCCGCTATAGATTCATGTCGCTGGAAGATTGAATCGCCATTACCGGATCGCCTATGCCTGCGCGCTTTGCCCCTGCGTCTTCGCGAAACCCGGCAGGAACGACAGCCAGCGCTTCTTCACACCTTGCGGCTGCTCCTGCGTGGCGACGGCGGCCCTACCCTCAGGTTCACCGGTGCGCTTTCGCTCGCCGAGCGCCCGCGCGCGGATCGATTCCGCCAGCGCGCCGATCTCCTTTGCCAACGGGCTTGCGGCCGGAAGAAAACGCCCCTCCGAATATGCGTCGTAGAGTGCCATGTGATCGTTCCGAAGAACCACTTCCACGGAACGGCCGAGCGTCTTTTCGACAGCCGGAACATCGGGCTTTCCTTTGTCGCCGCAGCGATTCAGCACGATCTTGAAGCGGTTACCGGCGATCCCGCGCTCCTCGATGATCCGGATGGCGCGCTGCGCATATTCGAGCGCAGTCCGGTCGGGCGTCGTGACGAGATACAAAGTCTCGAGTTCCGGCAGAGAGTCAAGAGCGGCCACGCTGATGCTGCGCCCGAAATCCACGATCGAGAGGGGGTACGTCGAGCGGATGAAGCGCATCAGATGCGTCATTTCCTCGCGCTCGGGGGGCCGCTTGGCCGCCACCTCTTCAGGCGCGGGAATGATGTCCATCTGGTCGGCCTGTGTGGAGACGAGACCGCGCCACAGGCTGGCGTCCATGCGCCGCAGGTTATCGATCGCGTCCCGCACCGTGTAGTTATTCTTCGTCTTCAGCAGGAAGCGCAGGAGCCCGGCTTCAAAATCGAAATCGGCCAGCAGCATGGCCGGCTGTTTCGAGGCGGGCGCGGTTCCCTGCTTTGAAGAAGACTGACGCGCGATCGCGGTGGCGGCGTGGACTGCAACGGTCGTAGCGCCGCAACCCCCGCGCGCCGAAAGAAAACCGAAGATCTTCCCGAGAGCGCTCGACGCGTCGGACCCGCCTTTGGCGCGACTCGCCGAGAGCCGCTCGAGAGCGTCGCGCAGCGTCTCTGCCAGCGGAGGATACACGTACTCGTTCGCTCCGGCGCGCAAAGCTTCAAGAATCAGCGCCGGCGAGGCGTCCGGATTCAACGCGAAGACCGCGGGCTGCGAAGCTGTGTTCCGGACCCTGCGCACGAATTCTTCGAAAGGAAGCGCAATGGTGCCGGTTTCGACCAGCACAACATCGACGCGATGACGCTCGATACGGTCCAGCAGCTCATCTGTCTCGGCGGAGTCGGTCTGCGCCGAGCCCTGCTCGACAGCGAGGCGCACCGGCAAATTCTGGATGCACGAATGCGCCTGCTCCCAAACCGTCCGGTTCGAGACGACAAAGGCGGCGGTGAGCGGCATCATCGTCATTTCGTGGCCCCGCTTCCTCCAGGACCAGAACCGGAGGCCGTCGCCGCGCCCGAAGGCGGCAGCGGTTGCGCCACAGCCGGTGAAAAGCCCGGAGATGCGCCCGACGGCAGCGGCGTATTTCCGGACTCCGCCGGCGCCGTTCCATTTGTCGGAGTCTGCCCCGCTTTCATGAGCTGCTGCAACTCCTGCACGGGGATTTCGGTGCGCAGAGGGCGTGGCGCCCCCGGCCCGGTCTGGTCTGTGCCAGGCGTGCGAGGAGCCTGCGTGAGCACGCCAGGACCTTCGAGGAACGACTTCGGCCGCGGCAGATCCGGTGGCGCTTCACCCGCGGGAATGGGTTCGACGAGCTCGGGTGTGATGATCACGAGCAGCTCGGAATTCGACTTGCTCGTGGCGCGCGTCTGGAACAACTTGCCGAAAAGCGGAATGTCGCCAAGACCGGGAATCTTGCTGAGCGATTCAGTGGTGCGGTTGTCGAGCAGGCCGGCAATTGCAAAGCTCTGTCCGCTATGCAGCTCCACTTCGGTTTCCACGCGCCGTTTGTCGAGCGCCGGGATGGTCGCGCCGTTGATCGAGAGCGAGTTGGCGAAATCGAGCGAGCTCACCTCCGGCGCGACATGCAGCCGGATCGTGCCGCGCGGCGTGATGTTGGGGAGAAACTGAATCCGGATGCCGAACTCGCGAAAAGAGACGGTCACCTGTCCCACGCCGCCGCCACCGCCCTGCAGATTGGGGAACGGGAATTCGCCGCCCGAAACGAAACTCGCTTCCTTGCCGTTCATCGCGAGGACATTGGGCTCGGCAAGGATCTGCAGGATGTTCTGGTTTGCGAGCGCTTTGAGCGTAGCCCCGGCATTCATATGCGGATCGAACAGAAGCAGGTTCAGGGAGTCGCTCAGACTGAAGCTGCCGGATGAGGCGCCCGCCGTCGTGGTGAGCGCACCGATACGCGTCGGGCTATAAGTACCCGTGGTCGCGGTGAACGGAATCCCGTGAGGCGCACCGAAGAAGTTGGCGCCGAGATCCATCGCCTTCGAGCGGTCCACGTCGGCGAAGCGAACTTTCAACAGGATTTGCCGCTCCTGCGGCGGAAGGTCGACCTTAAGAAGATTGATCACTCGCCCCAGCGTCGAGGCGATGGTAGCCGCGCGATCGGCTTCGAAAAGATCGCGGACATGACCCGTCAGGTAAACCGACGTCGAGTCCGTGGCGATCTGAACGCTCCCGCCGAACTCGCGATCCAGCTGTTCCTTTGCGGCGTCGATGCGCGCACTACTTACTCTGACCTGCAGATCGTATTCGCGGCGGGTGCCATCGCTCAGCCAGATCACGAGGCTGGTCTCACCCGCGGCGCGCCCGTTGATCATCAGGCTCCGCGCACTCACCGGGACAGCTTCGGCGGCTTCGGGCGACGCAATCGACACGCGCTCGATGTTCACCGGCAGATCGAGCAGGCGGGTCTTGCCCGCACTCACGATTAATGGCTCGAGACCCGCTGCCGCCGTCTGCGCTCGCAGGGCGTTTGACGCCAGCAAAAGACCACCAATCAGGAGAATGTCCAGCGCGCGAATCTTCACTGCCGCGCCTCGCTGAGCCGGGGAGCGTCCGGATTCTGGAATGTGGCTTCGCTCTTGCGATCGCCATTGAATACTTCGATCGTCACTGTCGGGGGCTTTACAGGCGCCGGTGGAGCGGCGGCTGGTCTGGGGGGCGGCGGAGGGGCCGGTGCCGCCGCTGGCGTGGAAGCCACACCCGCGCCGGAACCCTCAACTTCGATACGAGGAATCCTGATCTTGCCGCCCGCAAAGAGGTTCGCCGTCGACGCGCCCGGTGTGCTCACGATGGCGTTGTCGGCCGGATTACGCAAGACGAGCTGGATTGTCTGCTGCGCGGCGAGATTGAGAATTTCGGCCTGCTCCGGCGTCACCAGAAGGTTGACGACCTGCACGAGCACCGGCTTGCCTTCGGCGTCCTTTTGATAGTTTTGGCCGGCCGACAGCACCTGAATATTCTGCAGCAGAGTCCTTGTGACCGAGCCGGCCGACTGGTCGGCGCCGGTGGGTGGAGTGCCCAGCACCAGCACATCCACACGCATGCCCGCCACCGCGAATCCCGCCACCCCGACCACTTCATTCACATGCACGGCAAATGCGCGCATGCCCGTCGGGATGGTCGCGGCAAAGCCCGCACCCGCGCCCTTGGGCGCCAGCGAAGCTTCATAAAACGGCGCATCGTGGTGGATCGGCACGGTCACCCCGCGATTAACAATGTCTTCTTTTTTGACGATGGTCCCGGGGGGCGGCGTCAGGTACTCCTGCGCGGTGATATCCCGCTCCTGGACGAGGGCTCCCAATTCCAGATCGCGTGAAGCCACCAGAACTTTGGTGGTCGCCGGTTTGGTGGACGCGCCGACGGTGATACGCGACGCGATCAATTGGTACAGCACGAACGCAGCACCCGCCGAGACGGCCAGAGCGAACGCGAACACGCCGATTAATCGCTTTTTCATGAAATGGAATATCCCAATAGAAAAAATACGGAAGGACTCCCGGAGGGCGCCCTTCCTGTACGGTTTAGTTGGCCGACGCTCCGTTGGCGGCGACGAGTTGCGAGCTCGCGGACGTCCAAATACCCTGAACGCTGTTGCCCGCGCTGACGAACAGCGATGCCGAAGCAAGAGCGACGAACGCCAGAAGCAATGTGTATTCGATCAGGTCCTGACCGGATTCGTCCTGCCAGAACTGTTGCATGAAAGACTGCATTCCTCTTCTCCTTTTTGAGCGCCGCTCGGACGCCCGTCCGGCCGGGATTGAACCCCGTACCGCGAAACCAGAACCGCGGAAAAAAGGGGCGTTCCAATCAAAACGCCCCCATTCTCACTAGCTCGCGTTGGTGTTGGCGGCGACGAGTTGAGAGCTCGCCGAACCCCAGATACCTTTGATGCTGTTGCCGGCGTTCACGAAGATGGCGGCCGACGCGAGCGCGATGAAGGCCATAAGCAGGGTGTATTCGATCAGGTCCTGGCCCTGTTCGTCCTTCAGGAAATTCATAAACATGTTCTTCATTTGATGTGTCCTCCTCTTAAGGGTGTTGGTATTTGGTCTGGTGATCCTGGTTGGTTTTGATTTCAGGGCCACCGGGTTGGGTGATCTTGCGATCAGTGTTGCGTTGATTCGTGATCGCGCGATCACGAATACTCCCCTCGTTACTGGAAACGAGAGAACGGGTTAAGCGCGAGCGGCCCTGAGCGGTGCGGCGGAACACGACGGCCACGCCGTCGTCGTACGCCACGCGCCAGTCTCGCGAGATCTTGAGTGCGCTGGTAAGGGCGAATCTCGGGGACAGTACGACAGTATCGATCGAATATTTGTCCAGAGTCTTCTGCCAGCCAGGCTTGAGGCCCATCAGATCGAGATAGACCTGGTTAAAGTCGTCTCCATAGAAATCGCTGCGCCCGTCGATAAATACGCGCTTCGATGGATACAGGTGGTAGAGCAGATAGTCGCCCCACTCGTCGTCTGAGAAGATGTGGTGCGTTTCTTCGGTGCGCAGTACGCCGAGCGCGCGCTCCGGATATGAGCCGGGATCGTAAGCCGGAGTGAACTTCGCGCTGGCCGGCCTGGGGGTCAGGAGCAGTGCGCCGATGAAGGCGAACGACGCCACACTCAACAGATGCATGCGTGGAATGCGGTCCGTCTCCTCGAATTCGGTCGAAGACGTGCTGAACCAGACCGCGATGGCGCGAAGCCAGCGAGCCACGCGTGCATCGCGAGACGCGTCGATCGCCGAGGCAACACCGCGCGCCACCAACGGGGACGCGGCTATCGCGAAAAGCGGAATGTTGCGTTGCGCAATCAAAGCCAGATGCAGCCATCCCAAATTCAGAAAAACGTCGGCGAAACGCCGGTTGCGCGCATCCCAAAGGGCCGTCAGCAGGGCCAGAATCATCAGCGGTTCGAAGTAAGCGCTCGTCGGGTGGTGGAAGTTCACCGGCTGGAATTCGACGATGTGATCGATCTGGGCAGTGTCGGAAAGATACTGCACGATGTGCTTGTGCAACTGCCACCCATAAGGATTGATGAACGTGACAGCGAAGCAGCCGAGCGCCGTGAAAACCCATGGCGCGGTGAAGCGCAGATATTGTGCACGCTTTTCCCGATCCGCTTCGAGCGCCGCATTCAGAAGGTTGCCGCCGATATAGCAAAGCAGTACGAGGAAGATCACGAAGAACCCGCCATGCAGGTTGGTCCAGAGGAGGGTCATTGGAACGAGCCATGCGAGCAGCTTGCCGCGCGCAACGATCGTGCCGTCTCCCGCGGCGCGGCCAGTGATGTGGAGCGCGATCACCAAGAAGAGCTGCGTAAAAAGATGGGGCCGTGCCAACCAGTGGATCGAGCAGGCCCCCGTCGCCAATAGGGTCACGGCTATAGCGACAAAACCGTTGTTGGATTTGCGCCGCGTGAGGCGGAACAACCCGGCCGAGGTCAGGCAAATAATCGCGAGACTCGCGATCACCACCGAAGCCAGGCCACCGTACTGGTGAATGGCGGCGAAGAGCATGTCCCACAGCCATTCCCATGCGAACCAGGGAGCGCCGGGGCGGCTGAACGAAAAGATATCGGCGTGCGGAACCCGGCCATTGGCCAGAATCCACTGTCCGGTGCGAATGTGCCAGCCTGTATCTCCGTCGCCGAGCAGGATGTGTGTGCCGGTGAGTTTGACGAAGATAAAGAACAGCGGCATCAGGAAAGCGAGGTCGGTCAGGGAGGGCAGTAAGCGGGCGGCGAACGGCGTCTTCGCGGCCGGCCGCGTGTCCAATACCGGCGCCGGTCCGGCTTCCAAAGCGGGGGCGGGCAGCAACATCAATTGACCTGTTCCGCTGCCAGCGGCATCGATGCGAGATCGCGCCGTCCGGCGGACAGCGTGGATTTGACGAAACGCATGCTCAGAACCCGCAGTGCGACCGCGTGAGTATTCCCGGCAGGGGTTATCCGAACTACTTCGGTACGGCAGCGCATGACCCTCGGACCGGCTTCAGAATTTTCCGGCAATTTGACGTCGAGGATCAGTGTTTTCTCAAGGCTGGGCAGCGGCGTACCTTGTATCCAGCGCATCAGCATTCCGGTGCGGCTGACGTTTTCCGTAAAGGCCCGCAATGGCTCCGCATGGGCTTTCCCGGCGCCCACGAAACACGTGAGCTGCACGTCAATTCTGGACTTGGTTCTGCGATCCATTTTGCCTGCTGTAAATATGAATTCTTCCGCGAAGGGGCATTTTCAGCAATACCGAAAATGGGTTGTACGCAGACGCTATCGATGGTTACGGCTGGCGGGTTAACTCCGGTATCGAGTACCGTTGTTACCTTTCGGCGAAATGTAAACAATGCGTTAAGCGTTTGAATAAAAGGTACTTGTAGTTTGTAACGCGAAATCCTGCGGAAGTCGGTTAACGCCCTGTAATACCCCTGGTATTGGTGCTCGGGAGAGGGGGCCAGACTAAGGGTAGTATTCGATAGCGCGACGGCAATTATTCAAAAGAAAACTACAAAAAGTATTAGATATTTGATCTGCAAAATGTTAAGCTCCACACATGGCTAATGTGCTTCTTTGCAGCGACGAACCGATTCTCGCCGAAGGCCTGGCACGAATCCTGGCGAGTTCCGACGCGCTGGATCTGATCTCTTACTGTCATGGGATCGACGATTTGAGGCCGCAAATGGAGCAACACCAGCCCGATATCCTCCTTGTCGATCTGACCGCCGGCATCACCTTCGGGGTTCTGAGCGGCCTTCACGAAGTGGCGTCTCACGCCAAGATCGTGCTGTGGGTCCACTCCATCTCGACGGAACTTGCGCTGCAGGCGATGAGTCTGGGGGTACGCGGAATCCTGCGCAAGACCCTTCCTGTAGATACCTTGATGCGCTGCCTTATGCGGGTCAACGACGGCGAACTCTGGTTTGAAAAAGCCCTGACCGACAGCATCATGTCAGCCCGCCGTTACTCCTTGACGCGACGTGAGGGTCAACTCGTGAGCTTGTTGTCTCAGGGCTTGAAAAACAAGGAGATTGCGACCGCTCTCAACATCTCCGAAGGCACCGTAAAGGTTTATCTTTCGCGGCTGTTCCAGAAGCTCGGCGTGAAAGATCGCTTTGAGTTGGCGCTCTATGGCCTTAAGAACCTGACCCCGGGCGGCGGAGCCGTCGAGAACCCGGCGCACACAGCGGGAGTGAAATCCGGTGCGCCGGTCTGGCAGCCTCCTCGCTCATTCTTCGTTGAGAGGATGCCGGTTCAGCAGCAGACGCCGGAGCGCCGCCCCATCAGCCAGTTCAAATTCTAAAATTCGATTTGTTCCGAGTTGGCATCAGATTACTCCGGGGGCCGCAGCGATGCAGTCCCCGATGTGTTTTGGGATTCTCGACAATTGTTCAACGGTGCGTAGGCGCGAGATCCAGCCTGTCGTGCGTCTGCACTTCATCGGCAGACGTCATGTCTTCGAGTCCGTCGAGAACACGCTGCAGCAGTTCGTCCGTCTGCCCGACCATCACGCGCAGCGCTTCGACGGACCGGCTCTGACGATCGAACCTCTCCTCGACGCTCCGATCGAGTGTGGCGAAAACACGCTCCAACGTCCCATCAAGCTCTGCCTTCGTGACCATTGTCGTCGCCATTCGGTCGATCTGGGCCTGCAACTGACCGCTTTGGGCCCCAAGCGTCGCGACAGCCAGGTGGATCGTCTCGACGCGCGCCTGCAGCGCCTCGATGGCCTCCACGTTTGCTGTTACTCCCCGGGTGTTTTGCGCCAGATGATCCAAAATGCGCAGGCTTCGGATCAATCCGAAGACGCTCCCGGCCAGGATAAGTCCGGACTTCGCGAGCGTGTAGACAGGTCTGGTCAACAAACGCAATTATATGGGCCTTGTGCACGTCGAGGGGAGCCCAGTAGCTAAACTTTGGTACCAGAACTGTCCGGGTTGCTTGATGGCGGAAGTACTATCCTTTGAGGGCTACAACGGGGGTATAAATGATAGGAAGTGGCCGAAACCAGTTTACAGGCGAATCTTAGGCCATCCGATATCGAGTCTTATCTCCCCTCGTGGCCTTTTCCGGCATTATCAGCGTCCGATAATGCCGCGTGGGCCGATATGCTCTCCATGATCGGTAAGAAGAATGGCCACTTGTACAGGTTCCTCGAACGGCGCCCGCAACAGCGATCGACAGTGCCTGGTCAACGAATGCGGCTCATTTCGGCACTGGAGCGCGAGCGTTCCCGAATTGCCCGGGAGTTGCACGCCGGCGCCGGCCAGCCACTGGCGGGTATGAGGCTGAATCTGGAAATGCTGGGCGAGTGCTCGAACGACCTTCCGCCGGCGGCGCGCGAGGCCCTCACTCGGTTGCAGAAGCTGACTGAGCAGGCGCTCGATCAGGTCAGAGCCGTCTCGCATGGCCTGCATCCTCCTGAATGGCAGACACTTACGACCGCTGAAGCGCTGCGCTATCTGGTTCAATGCAGCGGGTTGGAGTCACGGCTGGGCGTGAAATTGAATCTCGCCGCACTGCCGGCGGAACCGTCGCACATCGTGAAAGTGGCGATTTACCGGTGCGCGCAGGAGTGCATTTCGAATATCCTGCGGCACTCGGGAGCCACGCATTTATCGCTTTCGCTGCGCCTGACCGGCGCAATGGTCGAGTTGCGCGTCGAAGACAACGGCCATGGCTTCCCCGCGCATTCCGCAGGAAACAAAGGCATTGGCCTCGTTGCCATTCGCGAGCACGCGGAATCGCTGGAAGGCACCTGTGACATTTTGAGTAATCCTGTGGGCGTGACAGTCGTGGTGCGTTTGCCGCTCGACGCCGATTAGCCCACCCTGCGAACTAACAGAAAAAGAGAGACTTATATGGAAGAAACGCGGCCCCTTACCCTCGTACTGGCAGATGACCACGGAATTGTGCGCGAAGGGGTGGCAGCCTTCTGCAGTTCCCGGCCCGATCTGAAAATCCTCGGCCAGAGCTCGGATGGATCCGAGGCCATCGAGCTCATATTGGCGCTCAAGCCGGATTTTGCCGTACTGGACCTGAATATGCCGAAAATGAGCGGCCTCGACGTTGTCCGGCGGGTACGGCAGGCGAAGTCGGAAACCAAGCTCATCGTGCTCTCGATCAGCCGCGACGAGAATACAATTCGGGAATTATTTCGCAGCGGAGCCAACGGATATTTATTGAAAGACGGGCCAGCCCGGCATCTTTTTGATGCGATCAATTACATTCAGGACGGAGGGCAATATCTGACCCCTCTCATCCGCCGTGAATCCATTGATAACAAACGAGAAAAGAAGGATCCATTGGCGCTCCTCAGCAAGCGGGAATATGAAGTCTTCAACTTTCTCGTGGATGGAATGAGGCCGAAAGATATCGCTAAAATGTTAGAAATCAGTCCGAAGACCGTCGACACATACCGCGCGAATATCATGCGAAAACTCGAAGTCGACGGCATCGCCGGCCTCGTTCGTTTCGCGATTCAAAGAAACCTCCAGACGACCTCTGCCCCCAACTAAATTGCCGTCTGCCCCTGGAGAGTAGTCCCAGGATTTCACCTGGTACTCGACTAGGATACCCCCGGTCATGGTACCGGGCAATAATCCGAAAGTACCAATTTTGACTAATATTGTGATGTCGCAGGAAGCACCTTAAAACTACTTGGGTAGACAAAAAGTGGGCAATCTTATCAAGATTCTCGCGGCATCGGTTGGCGGGGGCCTCGTGCTGGGCGCGGGAATTCGCCTGGGCGAAGCCATGGTGGCGCGTGAGACGGGGACGCCCGCTGGCAAGCGGCATATGGATTCGGCGGGCCACCTGGCGGGCCGCCTCGGCGCGATAGAAAACCGCCTGCAGAGTCTCGAAAACGGTCTGGAATCCGCACAGCCCGCAGCGATTGCCGTCAGATTCGATGCGCAGGAGGCCGAGCTGGCCGCCGTCCGCGCCCAATTGAAGAAAGAACAACGGCAGATCGAGGAACTCGGCGGCGCCGCCGGCCGGTTGCGCGGCGAGCTTCAGGACTGGCTCGAAACCAGCGTCTCGACCCGCATGTCAGACGTGGAAACGCGTCTCAAGGCGGAATCCGAACGCAGCCAGCGGCAAATGCTCGATGCATTTGTCGAAAGCGTGCAAACCCGCGTCATCCAGAGAATTTCAGGGCTCGAAGAGGAAGTCTCAAGCCAGTCGGCAGCGATGAGCGAATTGCGCGCCTGCTCACTTCGGACCGAGCAGAGTATGCAAAGACTGCTCACGGAACTCGGCCGTGTCGTCGTGCGGCACCCCGCGCCGGAAGAGCCAGCCAGAACGCCGCCACTCCCCTTCCCGGGCACCAGCGAATCTGTCGCCGCGACGTCCCCTGACGCCTCCGAGGCGGACCCGCCGCTACCCCCGTCACTGGGTGAGCCGCGCCGCCGGTCACGATGGAACATCTTCGGCTGACGGCGAGGGCTGATGGCGAACGTTGAAGGCCAGCGTTGGAGGCGGGAGTAGTACCGGATCCTGATTGACCTGAAGGGACTTTCAAACCAGGCATGCAAAGCGCAGAACTCCTGATTCACGCTAGAATCGATAGAACGCCTCCGGCATTGATGGCCTCTTCCGATAAAGTCACGATCCTGCTTGCCGACGAAGACGCGCTCCGAAGAGATGGGCTGGCGGCCGTATTGCAGGGAAATCCGCAGTTCGCAGTGGTCGCGCAATGCGCTGACGGCGAGGCCGCGATCGATCAACTCCGCCGTCTCCGTCCGGACGTCGCGGTAGTCGATTTGAATCTCCCACGCGTTCACGGCATCGAGCTGGTGCGGCGGGTACGCAGCGAAGCACTCGGTGCGAAGATCGTCGTGCTCGCAGGCACCGCGGACGACGACATCATCCGTGAAGTCGTGCGCGCGGGCGGCGACGCCTATCTCCTGAAGAACGGACCAGCCCGCCATCTGCTCGATGCCATTTCCTACGTGCGCGACGGTGGCCAGTATTTTTCGCCGCAATTGCGCCGCGACGGGCTCGACCGCCGTCTTCTCGAAGAAATCCCGCGGCCGGCGCCTGAACGAGCCGCGCGATCGCATGAAGAGCAGGGCCAGGCGCAGTACGAAGGCCGGCGCGACGAAATGGAGCGTCCGGCACTGCGCGGCTCGAGAGACGGGCGTTACGGAAGAACGCGACGCTCTGGCCAGGGCGACCGCAGCAGCGATCCCAACCGGTTTCGCGAGCGCCTCAGGGCAGACTCCGGCGCCGAGAACCTGGACGACCGCGATTACGAAATCCTGACCATGATGGCGGATGGCATCAGCCCGATTCTCGACCGGCTGGATGAAATCGAGGGCCGCGTGGTGGAGATGGAAACGGGCGAGGCTCCGGTTCCGGGAAACGTGCGGGGATGGCTGGATACAGAGATTGCCGACACGTTTCAGGATTCCCGCGGTTCGGGGAACGACGTCGCTCTGAGCCGCAGCGTCACCGATATTGAAGCGCGTTTGCCGCAACTGATCGAGCAGGCGGTCACGAACCGCTTTCACAACATGGCGACCAAGCTCCAGCAGGAGATCGAGGAAACTCACGTCAAGACGCTCGAGACGTTCGTCAAAAATATTCAGGTGAAGCTGGTGCAGCGCGTTTCGGCGCTCGAGACGGACATGGCAAAGCAGGCGGAAGCCATGAGCCAGCTCCGCGAGTATTCACAGCGCACGGAAGACAATCTCAGCCGTTTGATCACGGGCGTGGACAAACTCGCGCAGGAACTGCCGCGCCGGCTTGCGGCTTCGGCCAGCGAAACAGTCGAACAGCCGGTGGTCGAGGTCGACCCCCCTGCGCCCGCATCGACGGCCGCAGCTCCAGCAGCGGCCAAAACCCGGCGCAAATCGGCTTCGAAGCGGAAAAAATGGCCATTCATCGTTTGGGGTTCGGTGATCCCGGCCGTCCTGATCGTCATCGGCCTGATGAAATTGCCGATTTTCCATCGATCGACAGGTCTCGACGCCCTTCCGGTTTCGGCCCCCGCCGCGTCGGAAGCCGGACCGGCCACCGGTTCCGCGACGCCAGCCCCCGCCCCACCTCCGGCGGCCGGCGCTGACACGAAGTCGAAAATTCAAGCCGCGGCGGATTACACCGAGCGGAAAGACTACGCCTTGGCCGAGGGTGTTCTCAAGCAGGTTTTGCAAGCCGAGCCGAATAATGTGGATGCGATGAAAGCGCTCGCCAGCGTCCTCTATCGGGAAGACAAAATCGAAGAGAGCGCGGCCATCCTCGACAAGCTCCCCAAAACCAACTAGCCAAACGGCACGCGGGGGCGTGCGGAATCATCCATTGGGCGTCTGTGCGCACAAGGCACCAGTGCATGGTCGAAACGCCCGCCGGAACGGACAGCGTCGCGTCAAGTGAACCGCCGCCGGCGGGAGCGCCGCCACGGGACCCGCCTTCTCTTCTTGCTCGTGCCCGCGCGTGGGTTGCCGGACACTTCGACAGCCGAATCGTGTCGCGGATATGCGGCGGGATACTGCTTGCGCTCCTCGCGGTCTGCAGCATTCTCTATTTCCGCTATGCTTCGATGATCGACGCGCGGCTGCGCGAAGGGCCGTTCCACGATGCCGTCAATGTTTATGCGTCGCCCGTGGAAATCTCGGCCGGAGACCCGATCACGCAGGGTGAGCTTCCGGCCGAGTTGCGCGCCGCGCGTGTGTCGTGGCGCGCTGCGAACGGCGGCGCCATCGAGGTCCATACTCCGGGACCGGCCGGACACGCCGCCACCGTTTTTACCGCGGACAATCGCATCACGCGCATTGTTTCCGGCGGCAAGGAAATCCCCAGCCTTTCGCTCGGCGCGCCATTGATCACGACCTTGACGGCAAATACGAAGGACGTCGAGGCCCGCAAGAGCGAGGAGCGTATTCTCGTGACTTTCGACAAGATCCCGCCGGTACTCGTGCACGCGATTGTGTCCGCCGAGGACAAGCGATTCTTCATGCACCGGGGCCTCGACCTGCCGCGAATCGCGAAGGCGGCCTGGGTTGACTTCAAGGACGGCCGCAAGGAGCAAGGCGCTTCCACCTTGACAATGCAGCTCGTCCGCAATCTGTGGCTCGAACCCGACAAGCTCTGGATGCGCAAATTCTCCGAAGCGCTGATGACGATTCATCTGGAGCGGGAGTGGTCCAAAGAAAAGATTCTCGAAACCTATGCGAACCAGGTGTATCTGGGGCGGCAGGCGGCCTACAGCATTCGCGGCTTCGGCCAGGGAGCCCGGATGTATTTCGGCAAGGATTTGCGGGAAGTGACACTGCCTGAAGCCGCTCTGCTGGCTGGAATGGTGCAGAGGCCGAGTTGGTTCAATCCATTTCGCCACCCCGGCCGGGCGAAGGAGCGGCGGGACATCGTACTGGCGCTGATGCGCGACAACCACTACATCAACCGGCAGCAGTATGAGAGCGCGGTTGCCGCACCCGTGCGTGTTGTGCGTGATGCCTCACGGGAAGCGCCCGCGCCTTATTTTCTCGATCTCGTAAACGATGAATTGCAGGATGGTCAGGCGAAGGCGGGGCATGCGCAGGCTGACGATGCGCCCATCCACGATGTTTACAGCACGCTCGATCTGAATCTGCAGCGCGCGGCGGAGCTCGCGGTCGCATCGGGCATGCAGGATGTCGACAAGCTTCTCGCCAAACACTCGCGCGCCAAAAGCGCCGGACCCGGAACGGGAGGGCAGGCTGCGCCGCATGCGGAAGCCGCGCTGATCGCCCTCGATCCCCATACCGGCGAAATCAAAGCGCTTGTGGGCGGGCGCGACTACGCGCAAAGTCAGCTCAACCGGATTCTGGCGAAGCGGCCGCCGGGCTCGGTTTTCAAACCGTTCGTTTATGCCGCCGCCTTGAATACGGCGCTTTCCGGCGCATCCAACGTGTTGACGCCAGCCACCATGGTGGATGATACACCGGTCACGTTCTGGTCCGGCGGCAAGCCGTACGAGCCGGGCAACTTTCACGGCGAGATTTTCGGCATGCTGTCGCTGCGCGAGGCGCTGGCGAAATCCGATAACGTTGCCGCGGTGAAAATCGCGCAGAAGATCGGTTACGGTTCCGTTGTGCAAATGGCGCGGCGGGCCGGCCTCAACGATGACATTCAGCCCACGCCGTCGGTTGCGCTCGGCGCGTATGACGTCATGCCGCTGGAAATCGCCGGCGCTTACACGATGTTTGCCAATGGAGGAATCCGTGTGACCCCCACTGCGATCGCGGGCGCGGTGGAGCAGCACCAGGCCATCGACGCACGGCTCGCGGGCCTGATGGTCAGCATGCTCGAGGAAGTCATGCGGTCCGGAACGGCCGCCGGTGTTCGCGCCCGTGGATTCACGCTTCCAGCCGCGGGCAAGACCGGGACCTCACACGACGGCTGGTTCGCCGGCTTCACTTCCCAGCTCCTGTGTGTGGTTTGGGTCGGATTCGACGACTACCGGGAGCTGAATCTCGAAGGCGCGAAATCAGCGCTGCCCATCTGGACCGACTTCATGAAGCGCGCGGCGCAGAAGGCTCCGTACCGAAATGCGCGCCCATTCCCCATGCCTTCGGGAATCGAGCCCGCGACCATCTGCACCCAAAGCGGCGAGCTTGCCGGTGACTATTGCCCGGACACCCGCACCGAGTACTTCATCGCGGGCAGCGAACCCGCAAAGTGCACACTCCACGAAGGCGCCCCGGGGATTTCGCCAATCGTGGCGGAGTCGGTGATCGACTCGCGGCAGAGCGATACAGCGCCGGTCACAGACACGTTACGATAGGGCGTGCCGGACCCCTTGCCCAGATTACGCGGCGATCTGGACTTCATGCCTTCGCCAGTCGAGGACCGTCCGGGCCTTCTCATACGCGATACATTCCGCTATTCCGATGCCGTTCTGATCATTCCGCCACCGCTCGTGCAGTGTCTCGTTTGCTTCGACGGCGTGCAGACCGGCCTTGATCTGAGGGCCAAACTCGTCGAAGTCCTGGCACAGCTCGATGTCGGAGACGTGGAGGCGCAGCTCATCGACGTACTCACCCGCAGCGGATTTCTCGAAGACGAGACGTTCCGGCAGATGAAGGCGGAGCGTGAGCGGCAATTCGCCGACGACGCCGTGCGCGAGCCGACGCACGCGGGGTTGGCGTATCCCGCCGAGGGTGACGAGTTGCGCGAGACGATGAACGTCTGGATGCCGGCTGGCGCCGACGGGATTCGGGAAAACCTGATCGCGATTGCGTCGCCGCACGTCAGTCCCGCGGGCGGTTACGAATCCTATCGCGCGGCGTACAGACTGCTCGGAGCGGAATATAAGGACCGCACATTCGTGATTCTTGGGACGTCCCACTACGGCGCTCCAGAGCGCTTCGGGCTGACCCGCAAACCCTATGTGACGCCTTACGGCCAATCGCATACGGATACGAGCCTGGTCGATGAACTCACGCGCCTCGCGCCCGGATCGATCGCGACGGAGGACTACTGCCACGCGGTCGAGCACTCGATTGAATTTCAGGTGCTGTTCCTGCAATCGATCTTCGGCGCGGACATCAATGTTCTGCCGATTCTCTGCGGTTCGTACGCGCAAAGCATCTACTACGGAGGCAAGCCCGAAGCCGACGACAATGTGAATCGCTTTCTGGGCGCCCTCGGCGATATCGCGGCGCGTAAGTCGGGAAAGCTGCTTTGGGTGCTCGGGATCGACATGGCGCACATGGGGCGACGCTACGGCGACCCGTACGGCGCGCTTGCCCACGAAAACGAGATGCTTGCCGTAGGTGGACGCGACCGCCAGCGGATGGAACGTATTGCCGCCGGCGATGCCACCGGCTTCTGGGATCTCGTCCAGGAAAACCACGACGACCTGAAATGGTGTGGATCGTCGCCCGTCTATACCTTCTTGAAAGCGGTGCCTGGCGCACGCGGCGCGATCGAGAACTATGAGCAATGGAATATCGATCCGCAGAGCGTTGTCAGCTTCGCGGCGATGTCATTCGTGTAACGCGTTTCTGTCCAGAATCTCCTGCAGGATGTCCGGGATTTCAAAAACCGCTCGATTTTTTTGTATTCCCACCTGAGTCACGAATTCGCATCGCGTGACAGGGTCCAGCATTTTGCGAACGGCATCCACGATCCCGGTTTTGAAGCTGCGCAGCGAGACGCCAACGCCCTGTTCCTCCACCCAGTCGGCGTTATAGCGTTCCTGCGGGAGTGTCCAGTGGTTTCGTTCGATGATGACCGGTAGTCCCATCGCGACAGCTTCGCTGATGCTGCCCGGGCCGGGCTTGCCGATAAAAAAGTCGGCGAGGCGCATGAAGCGCGGCACCTCGCGGGTGAAGCCTTCGACATGCATCGCGATCTTCCGCGGCAAAGCGCGCATCGCGGCCTCAAGGCTTTTGCTTTTTCCGCAGATGGCAATGATTTGAACGTCAAGCCCGCTCGCGTCGAGGCCGCGCGCGATATCCAGCATGGCGGCCGAGCCTTCGCCGCCGAACATCATCAGGGCAGTCGGACGGTTCGGATCGAGACCGAGGGCTTCGCGATCCGGCCCGCGATTCACTTCGACAGGCTCGTAATAGCGCGGGTTCAGAATCATCCCCGACGTGCGGAAGATCCGGTCTTTCGTATGCCCGAGGTCGAGCGCCTGCTGGTACGCACGGTCGGTCCCGCAGATGAGATATTGCGGCTGGCGCTCGATCCAGAAGTGCGGAGGATAGTCCGCCATGTCGGTCAGGACGGTCACCAGCGGCACGCGCGGCATCACGTGCCGCATGGCCTGGAATATAGCGCGGTTGAAGTTTGGAATCACCGAGACAACCAGGTCGGGACGGTTGTCCGTCCAGTACTCCGCGAGCAACTGAACCTGTCTCGCGTGGAAAACCCGGATGACGCCGTGCATGCCTTTCATGAGCGCGGGCGAGCCAAGCGTCCAGCCGCGGCGGAGGAGCTGGTTATAGATATCCTGCAGGCGGAGGCCGGTGATCTTGCGGAAAACGTCCATCTCATCGAGCAGTTCCTGGAGATTCATCAACCGCATATCCCAGGGTCTTGTTTCGCGCTGCGCCACTTCACAGAGCGCGTTGGCGGCGCTTCGATGGCCTCCACCGGCATCGAAGAAGACCAGCTCGATTGTGTGCATTCCTACCGATTCTGGCACGTGGTTTGAGATTGCCACCTGGACCATGACCGTACAATGAATGACAGGTGATGATCCGGTTGATCACAGCGGGCGATCGCAAAGTCATGCTGCGGCTCAACCGCTGGGAAGCGCCCCAGTGGGTCCGCCGGTGGATGGTGCTGGCATCGCGCGGCGGCGACGGCTGGCTCTGGAGCGTCATCGCCGTCGTCCTCTACTTCTTCGGAGGACCGCAACGAATTGCGGCTTTGGAGAGCGGTTTCGTCGCGGTCGGGATCGGTCAGATCACGTTCTTCGTGCTGAAGCGGCTCATCGGACGCGAGCGGCCCTGCGCGATCGAGCCGCATTGCTGGTCGATGCTGCTGCCGCCGGACCGGTTCTCCTTTCCTTCTGGCCACGCGATCACCGCCTTCGCCATTGCCGTTACTCTGGGGCTCTACTACCCGGGCCTGCTCGTGGGTCTTGTCTTCTGTGCTTTGAGCGTTGCGGCCTCGCGTGTGATCCTCGGGCTGCATTACCTGAGCGACGTTCTCGTGGGCGTCGCGATCGGGACTGCAATCGGCGTTCTGGTATTCCACGTTCTGGTGTTCCAATGGCGGTGACTCGCAGGATTTTCGTTCTCCTTTCTGCCTGCAGCCCGCTGTTCGCAGCAGACAAGAAGTCCCCGCAGGGACAAGTCGAGGACGATACTGTCTCCATCGCCGCCACGGTCCTGAGCGCGGACCAGCTCCGCCAGGCGACGGGCACGGACTTCGACAATAACTACACCGTGCTGGATGTTCGTGTTACTCCGAAGGGCACGACGCCGTATGTGCTGACGCTTGACGATTTCACCCTGCGCTCGGAGGCCAGCGGCGAGCACAGCGGACCCTTCCTGAGCGCCGGGCAGATCGCGGGAGACGGCGCGCTCGTGCTGGAACGGAGTTATGGCAACCGGCAGAATGCCGACTCGCCGCGCCCGCTGGAGGGCACAAAGTTGCAGATGAAAACGGATGCCAAAGGCGACTCTGCCCTCGACGCGCTCAAGAAGAAGATGCTCGTATCGAAAAACATCACGGGCCCCGTCTCGGGCCTGATGTTCTTCCCGCTGAGCCCGAAAGAGAAGCCGAAAAATTTGATTTTGAGCTGCAAGACGCCCAAAGGGCATCTGCGGATGGCGTTCAAGTGAAACCGTAAAGACCTTTCTCGCAAAGGCGCAAACGCGAAGAAATCAAAGGCAAGGTTTTCTTTGCGCCTTTGCGAGAAACAGGTTTTATGGCAACGCGAAGACGACCAGCGACTCCCCGCCGCGCCGGTCTGGATCCGTAACGCCTGCCCCACCGTTGGCAGCCGTGATCGCCACATACTGCTTTCCATCCTTGCCCTGATACGTGATCGGAACGGCGATGGCGTTGTAATCCAGCCTGGTTTCCCAAAGCTGCTTACCGGTCTTGGAATCGATCGCCCGGAAACGTTTGTCGTTGGTGGCGCCGATGAAGAGAACACCACCCGCGGTCACGATCGGCCCGCCGAAGCCAATGCGTCCGGTGTTCCGTTTGGCTTCGGGGAGCTCATCGGTAACGCCAAGGCGAATCTGCCAGGCGAATTCGCCCGTGGCCACGTTGACGGCGGTGAGACGTCCCCATGGCGGCTTCTGACAGGGCCAGCTTTGCGCGCCGAGAGTGAGCCCGTTCTCATCCTTCTTGAGCGCCCAGAATTTTGAATTGAACGGGTTGCCGAAAATGCTGGCCTGCTGATAGGGAATCTTCGATGTTTCCGGTTCTTTCTGCACCCAGCCGATGCTGCCGTATTCGTTGGTGAACACGTAGACGTAGCCCAGCTTCGGGTCCGTAGCGCTGCCGCCCCAGTTCACGCCGCCGATCGGTCCGGGGAAGAGCACATTCGAAACAGGCGGAGCACCCGGAGCGCGATATGCGTAAGGCGTGAACGGACCCTCGTTGTGAGCGCCCCCGCTCTTCTCCACCAGGTCCCGGCAAGCTGCAGCATGTTCTTCCGTCGTGTCGGCGGCGGTGACGAGGTCGCTCATCGAGAAGCTCATGCGCCCGAACGGCGGCGGCTTTACGGGGATGGGCTGCGTCGGGGAGAGAAATTCGCCAGGCACCTGGCTCTTCGGAACCGGCGTCTCTTTCACACCGAAAATCGGCTCGCCCGTGACGCGGTTCAGGATGTACATGTAGCCGACCTTGCCGGTGAGCGCGAGAACCGGCGTCTTCTTGCCGTTCACCGTGACGTCCAGCAGCGCGGGGGGCGCCGACAGATCGAAATCCCAGACATCGTGATGCACTACCTGGAAGTACCACTTTTTCTTTCCGGTGTTGATGTCGAGCGCGACGATGGAATTGCCGTAAAGATCGTTCCCTTTGCGATCGCCGCCATAAAAATCACTGGCGGGGCTGCCGAAGATCGTGTACAGGGTGTCGCGCTGCGCGTCGACGGTCATCTGGAAGCTCCAGTTGTTAACGCCGGTGCGGTCCTTCCAACTGTCGGCCATTTCCCATGTCTCGTTGCCGGGCTCGCCGGCGCGCGGGACAGAGTGAAACTCCCACAGTTTCGCGCCCGTACGCGCATCATAGGCGCGTGTGTCGCCGGGCAGGTTCGGCGCGTTGACCTCGGGTACGTTTGCGCCGACCAGCAAAAAGTTCTTGTATACAGTTGGCGGCGAGCTATACGGGACGATCAGATCGACCTGGCCCTCTTTTCCGAAGCCGGGATCCATCTTGCCCGTCTTCGCGTTGAGGCCGACCATGAAGTGGCCCGTTGTAAAAATGATCCGCGGAGGATTGTCCTTGTCTCCCGGCCAATAGGTGACGCCGCGATTGCTCGGCGAACCGGCGGGCAGTTCGTAGCGCCAGATTTCCTTGCCGGTCTCGGGCTGCAGCGCGACGACCCGGCCGGCAGCCGGCATGTACATCACGCCGTCGACGACGATGGGAGTGACCTCCGATCCACTGGACCGGGGAGCGCCGCGTCCGGTGGCCAGCGACTTCAGCTCATAAGACCACGCCTTGGTCAGCTTCCCGGCATTCTTCGTGTTGATCTGCGTCAGAGGAGAGTAGCGGGTGCTGGCGGAATCGCGGTTATACATCGGCCAGTCGGCGGCGCCCGCTTGAGCGAACATCGCCGAAGCAGAAACCGCGACGAGGATGGGCAGAACGATTTTCATTTTGTCCCAGCATACAAAAACAAAGCCGGTTTCGCGCAAAGGCGCAAAGAACGCAAAGAAGACTCCGTAAGTTTTCCTTGCGCGCTTTGCGCCTTGCGTGAAACGCTTTGGGGGCGTCAAAACGAATATTTCAATGCCAACTGCACGAGCCGGGGATTCGCGATCGTCGACGTAATCAATCCAAATGTCGCCGGCGTGCTTCGCGCGGTGCCGGGGTTGGAGAACTCCGGATGGTTGAACAGGTTGAAGAACTCGGTCCGGAACTGCAAATTGTGCTTTTCGGCAAAGCGCGTGTCCTTGGTGATCGAGAAGTCGAAATTGAACTGTCTGGGGCCGAGGATGAGACCTTGTCCGGAGTTGCCAAACGTCGTCGCACCGTCAGGGCCGATCACGGGCGGCGCGACAAAAGAAGCGGGGTTGAAATATTGCAGACCGGCGAAAGTTCCATTGGTCACGATCGGATGAGATTCGATTGCACCTTTGTTCTTGATCTGACCGGCCGTGATGCCCGGCGCCAGCTGCGCAGTGCCGCTTCCGCCCTCGGGCGAATTCGGATTGGGACCGCCATAGAAGGCCGTTCCGCTGGCGGTATCGAAGAAGGACATGGGCGTGCCGTCCTGAATGACCGTTACACCAGACACAGCCCACCCGCGACTCAGGTATCCCAGCGCGCCTTTCGCACCTGGCAACGGGAGCTGATAGAGATAGTTGATGACGAAGCGCTGCGGACGCGAGAAGTTCGCGGGCGCGTATTGCTGGGCAAGATTCGAGGCGTTGTTCACGTTCGTCTGGCCATTGCCGCTCAGGACGGTCAGGTCCTTGCTCCACGTGTAGGCGCCCTGCACGGAGAAGCCGCGCGAGAACTGCTTCCGCACAGTCGCCTGGAAGCTGTTGTAGTTGGCATAAGCATCGTACGCGGTGCCTTGGAGGCCGATCGCCTGGTATCCGAGATAAGGAACCCGGTATACCGCGTTGGCGAGAGTATTCGTGGTTTGGCCGTTGATGGGATTCGATGGGCTCGCGAGCTGAGCCAGGTTGTAATTGTGGTTATAGTTGGCTTGGTTGATGCTGCTCGACCCAACGAAACCTGTTTCCAGCACCCAGCCTTTCAGGAATTCATACTGGAACGTCAGATTGTACTGGCGAGTCAGCGGTGTGTGAATCACCGAGTAAAACGGTGTGTTGAGAGCTGAGTTCAGACCGGTCACGGGGTCGAACCAGCGCGGTGTGAATCCCAGAGGTGTCGATGGGAAGGGGTTCGCCAGGCTGTAGGGCGCAGCCGCGCCACCGGCGTAATCGAGAGTCGCAGCGTACGGATTTCCCTGCTCCACGGCGTGCACAAACTTGCTGCTGCCGACGCGATCATAGAACAGTCCCACGCCACCCCGAACCACCAGTTTCGGAGTCGCCTGATACGCGAAACCAAATCGCGGCCCAAAATTGTTCTTCGGAATTCCACCTTCGGTCGGTGAACCACCGCTCAGAACCTTTACCCCGGGCGGAGGATTCACACCGTTCACGGCGCCGGGACTATCCTTCCCATAGAACTTCGTGTAATTACCTGGGACCACATACCCCAGCAGGCTGGCCCCGGAAGGCTGGGAAGAAGTCGGCGGCGCTCCCGCCGTCGTCAGGAGGCTGGGCCACACATTCGTCAGGTTGCCGTGAGAGTCGCCGAGCATCCCGTCGTACTCCCAACGCACCCCGAGATTCAATGTCAGGCGTGAATTTACTTTCCAGTCGTCCTGCACAAAGAAGCTGACATCCTTTTCGCGGTAGCCGTGAATGATGCCGTCCGGTCCGCTGCGCACGCAGAAGAGACACTGCAGGAATGTGCCGAGCGGCGCGCCTGTTGTCCCGGTGGCCGGCCCGTTCCCGTAGCAGGATGGCCCGCCGCAACCGGGCAGCCCGAGAAGGAAGTCTGAAAAGCCGGGCAGGATGAGAAACCCGCGGGCGAGGGACTTGAACGACAAGTTCCATTGATCGGCCTCATACTCTCCGCCGAACCGCACATTGTGACGGCCATGGGTCCAGGAAACCTGATCGCCGTAATTGAACTGGTTGGCCGGTCCGTAATAGGGCGCCAGAGTGCCGCCAATGCTCATGGCGCCGACGATAATCATGACCGGTGGCTGCGTTTGGGAGGGAATGATTGGCGTCAAGCCAATGGATTGCGGCGTATATTGCGGAGTCGAATCCTGCCCATTCGCGATATTGCGTTGAAACGCAAGGTGCACTTCGTTGACAAGATTATTCGTCAGGATGGTCGTCAGCTTCACCGTCGCGTCAGTGTTCGCGTAGTAAGTGCTGGTGGGCGTCCCAGGCAGGCCCGCGATTCCAAACGGCACCACCTGAGGATCTTCACTGAAGAGATACCGCATCGCCAGCGTGTTCTTGCTGTTGAGCAAATAGTCGCCGTTGGCAATGTACTGGTCGCCCGTGTATTTGGCTGGGAAACTGTAGGTGACGTTCTGAAACCCGCCGTTGCTCGAACCCGGAATGTAGTAGGAGCCATCCGGATTCTTGCTGCGAATAATCGCCATCGCCACCGGGCTGATATTCGAACCGTTGCACGCGACCTGCACCTGGTTGAAGGGCGCGCCGACGAATTGTCCGAAACCCGTATAGTAAGGGCCGGCAGAACCGGGATGATTCGCGGGGCAGAACGCTGCGCCCACCGCGGCCTGATAAGCCGGACTCGACCGGTCACCCGCCGGAAGGGGCGCGAGGGTGGTCGTCGTCGTACCGGCGCCAACCCCATTCAGCTGCCGGGTTCCCTGATAGCTGCCGAAGAGGAACAGCTTGTCCTTTTTCAGCGGCCCGCCGATCGTGCCCCCGAACTGATTCTGCTTCAGGATCTGCTGCTTGCCGCCCCCCAGGGCATTCTCGAAAAAGCTGTTGGCGTTCAAGTCTTCATTGCGGAAAAACTCGAACAACGTCCCATGTAATTGATTGCTGCCGGATTTCGTAATGACGTTGACGTTCGCCCCCGGATTGCGCCCGTAGCTCGCATCGAAAGTGGACGTCTGAACTTTGAACTCCTGGATCGCATCCGGACTCGGAATGGCGATTCCAACGTAAATCCCGCAATCGCCGGCCAGACCCGAACCGAAGGCGTTCACGACCGATACGCCATCCATCTGGAAATTGTTCTGGTCGCGCCCGGCGCCGTTCACTGCCATGTCGAGCGTCCCTTTGCCAAAGGCGGCGCCGTTGTTGACTCCCGAGTTCGCGCCGGCCGAGAGGCTCAGAACCTGCGTGTAATTCCGGCTGGCAAGCGGCAGCTCAGTGATCGCCTGGGTATTGACGACTGTGCCGAGCGTGGAGGTCTGGGTTTGCAGCACCTCGGTATTCGTCGAAACCGTCACCTGCTCCGACTGCGCGCCCACTTCGAGCGTTCGGTCGACCGTCGGAGTTTCCGTAACAGCCAATGTCACCGACTCGACTTCTTCGGTCTTGAAGCCGGTGGCCACAAATTTCACCCGGTAATTGCCAGGCGGCAGGAGTGTAAACCGGTAGGCTCCGTCTGCCCCCGTCGTCGTCGTTCGCGCCTGACCGGTCGCGGTGCTGGTCGCGGTAACGGTCACGTTCGGAATTGTGGCGCCCGATGGATCTTTCACCGTTCCTGCCAGACCGGACGTCCCTGCTGACTGCGCCAGCAGCATCGAGGCACATGCGAAAACGCATAACGAAAGCACTGCAAACCGCAAGCTTTTGGAATTCATGAGCGCCCTTTCCATCTGAATGAACGCATTTCTTTTTCCGCGCAGACCCCGGGCGATGCCTGGATTCACACGACCGCCTGCAACTGAGTCGAGTCTAAGCCAGCCTCGTCGTAAGGGCGGGTCAAAACAGCGTCAAATTGTAAGCACCGGCAGCGCTGTCTGGCCCTCAAATGACAACACCGCGCGTTGACAGCGCTGCTTGCCGGCGTTACGCTACCCCTCGTGGCCATGCTCGTTTCGAAGAGCAATCGAGCTGTAATCGCGCGCTTTTCTCGCGGGATTCTGTTCTTTTTGGGAATCGCTCCCGCCGCTTTGCTCGGGCATCATTCCTTTTCCGCTGAATACGATGAAAAGCAGCCGGTGCATGTCTCCGGCGTCGTGACCAAAGTCGAGTGGGCCAATCCCCACATCTGGTATTACGTGGATGTCAAAAGCCCCGACGGAAAGGTGGTCAACTGGGCTTTCTCGGGAGGCGCGCCGGGCCAGCTCATGCGGCGCGGCATTACCCACGACTCCATTCGCGCGGGCATGCTCGTCAAAGTCGACGGTTATCGCGCCAAAGACGGATCGAACAACGCATTCGGCCAGCAGGTCACATTTCCCGATCAACAGAGCGTCGTAACGGGCACGCCAGCCGAGCAGTCCGCCGGCAAGTAATGTGCGCACCCACACACCGCCTTCCTTCCGGCCCGAGGCTATGATATAGTCCTCACGATCGGGAGTCAAAACCGCGTCAAATTCAGGGGAGATTTAAGCAAATGCGGGCCCCCGCAGGCCACATTGCATTCGGACCTTTCCACCTTGATACGGAAGTCCCTCGTCTGGTTCGCGACGGGGTCGAACTGGATCTGAGGCCGCAGGCGCTCCACGCGCTGCGCACTCTCGCCCGGAACAGCGGCCATTGCGTGGATTACGCCGAAATGATCGGCGAGGCGTGGCATGGCGTGTCCGTTTCGCGCCATACCGTCGCCGTCACTGTCGGCGAGGTCAAGAAAGCACTCAAAGAGTACGGCGGCTGGATCAGCTATCATCCCAAGTTCGGCTACCGGCTGGACGTTCCGCAATCCGAGGAATTGATCCGCAACGGCTGGCACTACTGGCTGCGCCACACGCGCGAAGGTTTTGACAAGGCGCTGGGCTGCTTCAATGAGGCGGTCGCGGCGAGCAGTACCGACTTTCGCGGATGGGAAGGCATCTCGCGTTGCTACCTGATGCTCGCGACTTTCGCGATGCGCAATCCGCGCGAGATGTATGCCGCGTTTCTCGAATCGCACAACCGCGCCGTCGAACTCGCCGGTTTGACCCCGGAGCTGCGCGGCGATCGCGCCCAGGGGCTGCACGTCTTCGAGCTGAAGTTCGCCGAAGCCGAAGCGGAGCTGCTGAAAGCGCGCGCCGAGAATCCCCGCACCGCGGGCGTTCACGTGCGCCTGGCGGTGTTATATGCCAGTACGCACCGGACCGGCGAGGCGCTCGACATGCTCACCGAAGCCTACGCCGCCGACTCGCTGTGGCCGATTCTTCCGGCGGCTGAGATTCTCGTGCGCTGCTGCCGCGGGGAATTCGATCAGGCGGCGGCGTGCGGAAAGAAGGCCCTCGACCTGCACCCTTACTTCGCGCTCGGACGCTCGCACTATGCGCAGGCTCTCGAGTTCGCCGGCCGCATCGAAGAAGCGCTCGAACACTACCAGATCGCTTCGCTCATGAACCCCGATTTCCCGCGCTTGCGCGCCGAGCAGGGGCGCTGTCTGGCGCGCTGCGGAAGACGCGCGGAGGCGGCGGCGATTCTGCGCGATCTTGAAAAGCTTCGCGAGACCGATTATGTTGACGGGTATGCGCTCGCGTTACTCTACGAGTCCCTCGACTGCCTTGACGAAGCGCTTACCCAGCTTGAGCGCGCCGCGGCCGAGAACTCTCCAGCGCTCTTCATGCTGGACGTCGATCCGCGGATGGATGGACTGCGCTCCGCTTCGCGCTTCACACGGTTGCGCAATCGACTGTTCCGCGCACTCCCGCCTGTCACCGAAATGCAGCCGGAGCAGGATTCGGTTATCGCGCCGTACAGGGCGAAGGAGCCCAGCCGGACGCATCGCGTTGCTTCCTGAAATCGGTGCTTGTCACGAACGGTTCCTCCAGATATTGCGGATCTTTCACGATCGTCGTGATGTGTATCCACCGGTCGCCATTCGTTTCGTTGGAGAGATCGTAGAATTCGTTCAAGACCGCGCTGGCGCTGTAGGGCGCGCCATTTTTCCGCAGGTAGCCCGGCCGCAGGTTGGTGGTCACGACTTCGAGTGAGCGGCCTTTGGTTCCCTCGCGGACCGCGCCGAGTCCGGCGAGAGGCAGCCCCTCCCCGCGCAGAGGCTTCTCCCAGTTGGCGGCGGAATAGCCCTGCCAGGTCGGCTTCTCACCCGCGGGAGGCTTCCCGTTGAAGTGGAAGAGGCGGATTTGCGTGCCTGCGTCAGTTTCCACCTTCAGCGTGTTGTCGTCCTGCCACGTGATGTGGAGGCGGCCAGGGATGCGCATCAACCCGGGCGCTCCGTAGGCGCGGCATTGCTCGCCCGCGGCCTCGTCTTTCGCGAGGTCCCAGGCGTCGCCGATTTTGCGCGCGGCAGCGTTCAGCGGGATGCTGGCGAAGTCGCCTTTGATCGGAGTTACCATGCGCCAGCGCCAGTCCTCCGTGACGACGGAAACCCAATAGCCGGTGAAATCGACAGGCGCGGCTTCCCTTGGACTCTTCGGAGGAGCCGCCGGCCCGCCCCGTCCCTGCGCAAACGCGCTCGCGGCCGCAAGAAGAAAAATCGTGGCGCATGCACTCTTGCCTGCGAGCGCCCGCGCCACCCTATTTCTCACTCAGGCTCCTGTAGACGGCTTCGACGAACTGGTCGGTTGTCCAGATTCCCGTGGTGGCGCCATACTGCGTGTCGTAGTCCAACGTCGGTCTGGCCGCCCTCACCTGTTCCAGCGTGCGTCCCTTTTTGATCAGATCGGCGATGCGATCCCGGATAATCGTCACCATGTCCCGGTACTCCACGACATCGGCCTCTTCACACAAGCGCCCATGCCCGGGGATTACGTATGTCCCGCCCTCCTGATACCTCGCCGGCACCGTAATATCGATAATGCGGTTCAGCGCGTCGATAATCCCCTGCACCGAGCCGCCACGCGCCAGATCGATGATCGGATAGTGCTCCGGCGTGAAGATGTCGCCCGCGGCGATCACATCCGACCGGCGGAAGAAAACGACGCTGTCGCCATCCGTATGCGCGTTCGGCATGTGATACACGACGACAGCTTCGTTGTTGAAGAAAAAATCCTTCGAGTTCCCGAAGTATTCGTCGTTCGGCCAGTCGGAATCGGGAATGTTCGATCCCGCCGCGGTCATCCGGTTCAGCGCGTGGTCGTTCGCGATGATGCGCGGCATTCCGCCGCCCGCGCCGAGCTTCACGAGTGCCCCGTTGCCGCCAGTGTGGTCGCCATGCATGTGGGTGTTGATGATGTACTTGATCGGCATCTGGGAGAGCGTGCGGACTGCCGCCATGATCTTCGGCGCCATTGGCGCATATTGGGTGTCGACCAGCAGCACGCCGTCCTTCCCCACCTGTAGTGTTGTGTTTCCGCCCGCGCCGATCAGCATGTAAACGCTCCCCTGCACGGGGAGAATGTTCACCTTCACGTCGTCGTAATTCTGCGGGGCCTGCGCAAAAAGCGAGACGGCGAAGCCGAGAATGATCAATGCGGATCGCGTCATCGTGGTGGCGGGGCCAGGTTTGCCGGAGCGAGGTTGCAGTTGAAGAGCGTGGTGCAGGTGCAGTATCGATCGCACTTCGCTGGCGGCGTGTACTTGCCCATTCTGGACCGGTATTCCGGATACAGCGTCTCCGCCCCACCCCGCGTCGCTTCGTAAGGTAGTCCGTACCAGTCGGCGAACTCGTGCAGGAACGAGTTCGTTCCCGGCAGATGATGCGGCACTGTTCCCGTCGGACGCGGCACTTCCGGCGCATACTCACATCCGAATACGCCGATCGCCTGCCCCGGATCGAGGAACCAGTTATCGCTGCGGACGAGCGGCTCCGTCAAAAACACCGGGTCCGTAATCACCGTGACGACGGTCAGATAATCGCCGTGCCGGTACCAGTGCTCGACCAGCGTGGCCTTGTCGCTGCGCGGCACACCATTGCGGCGGATGTAATTCGTCTTCAAGTGCGTGGTGGTGATCGTCAGCATGTTACCTTCCCACACGCCGGTCGAAAATCCCTGCCAGGTATGGTCGGCATACTCGGGCGGATGCGGGCGGCCATCCATATAAATGGTCCGCTCGCTGTCCCACGCAAGCAAATGAGTGTGGAAAGCAATGAGCTTTTGGGTTGACTCATCGTATTCGCGCCAGATCCGCAGATTGCCGAGTCCGCGCATCGAGTAATCCGCGCCGTGCGGACGGCACTGGTACTCCGGCACAACCGAGATGCGATCCGCATCGTAACTGTCGGCGCGCATCCGCGCGGCGTCATTGATCGGAAGTTCGGTGTAGTCTCCGAGTTCGGGACCGGGCAGCCGCTCGGGTCCGTCTTCGTGATAGAGCGGCGCCCACTCGCCGGAGAAGTCGACTTGCGCAAACGCGGGCAGAGCTCCGGCGATCATCACTGCAAGCAGCAAGCCTCGCATGAACGACGATTACGATATCACGCAGATCTCTCGTATACACCTGCCCGCTACAATGAAACTTCAGCTACAACCGGTCCCGAACTTCCGGCGCGATTGGTGCTTAACCCAGTCGGATGAATGGAGCACACCGCCCCGTGTGCGCGGTTGGATAAACTGAGCAGCTTATGCCGCAGATCGATGTACCGCTCGTCCAAGGGCGATTTGGCAGTACCTCGCGTTCAGATAACTGGTGGGCCTTGCCTCTGGCCATTTTCCTTGGCTATCTCGTCTTTATCGTGTATTCCACGTGGGCGGCTTTTCAGGGAAACAACTATTGGTTCGGTCCCTACATCTCTCCGATGTATTCCCCGGAATTGTTCGGCATTTCGCCGCATGCCTGGTTCGGTGGCCCGCCGGCGTGGTGGCCGGCAATTCTTCCGTTCTCGGCGGCCTTCCTGATTCTTTGGGCGCCGGGCGGCTTCCGCTTCACGTGCTACTACTACCGGGGCGCTTATTACAAAGGCTGGTGGGCCGACCCGCCCAACTGCACGGTGGGCGAGCCGCGCAAGAAATATCTCGGCGAGCGCACCTTCCCGCTGATTCTTCAAAACGTTCACCGCTATTTCATGTACCTCGCGGTAATCTTCATCATCCTGCTCGCGAAGGATACATGGGACGGGTTCTTCGGTTGGCCCGACGGATTTCACGTCAACGTCGGTTCACTCGTACTGCTGGTGAACGTTATTCTCCTCGCCAGCTACACCCTCGGCTGCCACTCTCTTCGGCATCTGGTCGGGGGCATCAAAGATGTGCTCTCCACTTCTCCCGCGCGAAAAAAGGCCTACGACTGCGTGAGTTGTCTTAACGAACGCCACCAGCCATTCGCCTGGTACAGCATGTACTTCGTAGGGTTCGCCGATCTCTACGTGCGCCTCTGCGCGATGGGCATCTGGCACGACGCGAGGCTCTTCTAACAATGGCTGAATATCAGCAGTTCGATTACGACGTTCTTGTCATCGGCGCCGGCGGCGCAGGCCTACGCGCCGCGATTGAAGCCTCTGCGGCGGGCGTCAAGGTTGGGCTCATCTGTAAGTCTCTTCTCGGCAAAGCCCACACCGTGATGGCCGAAGGCGGCATGGCTGCCGCCATGGGCAACGTCGACGATCGCGATAACTGGCGCGTCCACTTCGCGGACACCATGCGCGGCGGGCAGTATCTCAACAACCCGCGCATGGCGGAACTGCACGCGAAGACCGCGCCGGACCGCGTTAAGGAACTCGAAGCCTGGGGCGCGATCTTCGACCGTACTAAAGACGGCAAGATTCTGCAGCGCAACTTCGGCGGACACCGGTATCCGCGCCTGGCACACACCGGCGACCGCACCGGCCTCGAAATGATCCGCACCCTGCAGGATCACGGCATCCATCAGGGCATCGAAGTCCACATGGAGCACACCATCATCGACCTGCTGACGGATGGTGGACGCGTCACCGGCGCATTTGGCTACGATCGCGAGCGCGGGCGCTTTAAACTGTTCACCGCCAAGGCCATCGTGCTTGGCACGGGCGGCATCGGCCGTGCCTATAAGATCACGTCGAACAGCTGGGAATATACGGGCGACGGACAATCGCTCGCCTACCGGGCCGGCGCCTCGCTGATGGATATGGAGTTTGTCCAATTCCATCCGACAGGCATGGTGTGGCCGCCCAGCGTCAAAGGAATCCTGGTGACCGAAGGAGTCCGCGGTGAAGGCGGCGTCCTGCGCAACAACCAGGGCAAGCGGTTTATGTTCGCCGACATCCCGCCGAACTACCGCTCATCGACCGCCGACAACGAAGAAGAAGGATGGCGCTACGTTACCGGCGACAAGAACGCCAAGCGTCCCCCGGAGCTGCTCACGCGCGACCACGTTGCCCGCTGCATCGTGCGGGAGGTGCGTGAGGGACGCGGCAGTCCGCACGGCGGCGTGTTCCTCGACATCGCCTGGATCAAGGAAAAGATTCCGAACGCGGCCGAACACATCAAGCGCAAGCTGCCCAGCATGTATCACCAGTTCAAGCAGCTTGCCGACATCGACATCACACAGGTCCCGATGGAGATTGGTCCGACCACCCATTACGTCATGGGCGGTGTGCGTGTCGATGGCGACACTCAGATGTCGGATGTCCCCGGGCTTTTCGCCGCCGGGGAAGTGGCTGCCGGACTCCATGGCGCGAATCGCCTCGGCGGAAACTCCCTTTCCGACCTGCTCGTCTTCGGCAAGCTGGCCGGCGAGCATGCGGCGAATTTCGCCAGGCAGTATGGGGCCGGAGCCATCGACAAGACTCAGGTCGATCAAATCGCGCAGGTCGCCCTGGAACCGTTCAACCGGCCCAACGGCCTTCCGCCTTATGAGGTTCAGCACAAGCTGCAGGACATGATGCAGGACCTCGTCGGCATTGTCCGCCGCGAGGAGGAAATGCATCGCGCACTCGGACACCTTGCCGAACTGAGAGAGATGGCGGCGAAAGTCGGTGTTCCCGGCAATCGCGAATACAATCCCGGCTGGCACACGGCGCTTGATTTGCGCAATCTGTTGACGGTGTCGGAAGCCGTGGCCCGCTGCGCCATCGAACGCAAGGAAAGCCGGGGCGCGCACTTCCGCGACGATTATCCGGATAAGAGCGAGGAAGCCGCGAAGTTCAACCATGTGATCCGCCGCGGGGCCGATGGTTCGATGGAACTTTCACGCGTGCCGATCATTCCGATGAACGAAGAGATGAAGCAGATTATCGAGGAGATGAAGTAATGGCGTCGACCGCATCTTCCAAAGCGACCTTTCGGATCTGGCGCGGCGATCGCACCGCCGGCGGCTTCGTGGACTACACCACCGAGATCAGCGAGGGCATGGTGGTTTTGGATGCCGTCCATCAGATCCAGGCTGAACAGGCGAATGACCTCGCCTGCCGCTGGAATTGCAAAGCCGGCAAGTGCGGCTCGTGCTCGGCCGAAATCAACGGCATGCCCAAGCTCATGTGCATGACGCGCTTGAACTCGATACCGATGGATAAGCCGGTGACGATCGAACCGATGAAGACGTTCCCGCTCATCCGCGATCTGGTCACGGATGTTTCGTGGAATTTCGAAGTCAAGAAGACCATCCGCAAATTCAAACCGCGGAAACCGGACGCTCCCGATGGCACCTGGCGGATGCAGCAGGCGGATGTCGACCGGCCGCAGGAATTCCGCAAGTGTATCGAGTGCTTCCTCTGCCAGGACGTGTGCCACGTGCTGCGAGACCACCACATGCACAGCGAGTTCATCGGTCCGCGTTTCCTGATTTACACGGCGAACATGGAGATGAACCCGATCGACACCGACGATCGGCTGCGCGATCTCAAAGAGAAGCAGGGGATCGGGCTCTGCAACATCACCAAGTGCTGCACCAAGGTATGCCCGGAGCACATCCACATCACCGACAACGGCATAATCCCGCTGAAAGAACGGGTGGTCGATCAGTTCTTCGACCCGATCGCGAGGATTTTCCGGGGATCCAGGTAGGGCGGCTTGAAATATCCTCGCGATCGCATATCTGTGGCGGCCAACGGCAGAAAGGCACTTGGCAGGCAATCGCGGACTTGAGCGGCCCAAAGCCCGAAGGATGCTCATGAATCCAGGCAACAGCTCGCGCGATCGCCTTGCGGTTGAAGTTCACATCTCCAACTGCGCGCCGTCAATTCAGTAGCAGGATTCCAGCAGCGCCTGCACTTCGCCTTCGGTCAGCGGCCGATCCACAACGCCGTTGTGTTCGAGCTCGTGCGTGATCGGCTTGACGATCTGGCCGATTTCTTCGCGCGGCACACCCGCCGCCTTCAAAGTCTTCGGGACGTCGAACTGCGCGATGAACTCCTCGGTGCGATCCGCGCACGCAAGCGCCGAAGGTTCCGGATTTTCTGCGTCGAACGCGATCCCAAACCCTTCAGCCACCGGCGCGAAGCGTTGCGCGGCGGTCTTTGACAATCGCGCCATGAACCGCATCGCGTTCGGCAGCGTGATGCACGAGGTCACGCCATGCGGCACATTCCAGCGCGGACCGATCTGGTGGCCAAGCAGGTGCGAAAGTCCAAAGCGCGTGTTCATGGCCCCGTAGATCGAGTACCATGCCGCGAACTGGCAGTGTCCGCGATGCGCGATGCTTTCGTCGCCTTTCGTGTTGACGGACGCCGGGAGATGTTTCGTCATCAGCGCAATCGATTTCGCCGCCAGCGCATCGCTGATCGGCTGATGGCGGATCGCGTAGGCGCATTCGATCGCGTGGTCCAGCGAGCGCATGCCGGTAGTGATCCAGAGCCAGTCCGGTGTTTCGAGCGCGAGCTTCGGATCGTTGATGACGGTGCGCGGCAGCACGCGCGGATCCCAGACGCCGCCTTTGACCTTCGTGGTCTCATCGGTGACGCCGCCCGCGTGCGTGTATTCCGCCGCCGAGAGCGTGGTCGGGATTGCGATGTGGACGAGTTCGCGCGGAAGCGATCCGTAAATCGCGACCTTGCCGGTATCGATCGGGCTGCCGCCGCCGAAACTGATCAGCGCATCCGCGTCAACGCGCTTGATCTCCTCCTGGAGCGCATCAACCGTGCTGCGCGGCACGTGCTGGACGACGCCCGTGAAAACCGAAGCACATGCGGGCCCGAGCGCTGCCGTGACCTGATCGAGAATTGGGAATCCGCCGAGTGTCGTGACGACGATGGCGCGTTTGAGCCCGCGCCTCTCCATCTCGCCTTTCAATTCCGAGACCTTGCCCGGCCCATAGATCACGCGTTCGAGACGCGTCAGATTAAATTCGCCGACCGGAGCTTGCATCTCGCTCATGTTAACAAGGGCTTGCATGTGAGTATTGTTACGTGATACGTTATTACGCGTAACGTAATAATTGAAACGCGGGGCACGATGCCACCCTGCGGCCGATTGCCAATCGGCCTGGACTGTCGTGGAACACAGCACAGGCGGATTGACAATCCGCCGCAGGTTCACAACCTGCCCCATAAACGGAGCTTATGTCTGATCCGACGCTGCTCGTACTCTCCAGCCTCGCCGAAGGCGATAAACACGGCTACGCCATGATGCAGGACATCGAGACGTTCGCCGGTGTCCATCTCGGACCCGGCACGCTTTACGGCGCCATCACGCGTCTCGAAGAATGCGGCTGGATCCGCCCCGCCGGCGCGAAGACCCGCCGCCAGCCATACACGATCACGTCTTCCGGACGCGCGCATCTGCAGCAGCAACTCGCCTCCCTGCAGCAGATCGTGAAGACCGGCCTCTCGAGGATGAAACACGCATGAAACGGCTCGCGGGGGTTCTCATCCGGCTCTATCCATTCAATTGGCGGCAACGCTACGGCGAGGAGTTCGAGGCCCTGCTGGAGGACCACCCCGCAACCCTCCGAACAGTGTTCGATCTCCTGAAAGGCGCACTCAAAATGCATCTCAACGTGCCGGCATTTTCCCGGCTGGCGGCGGCTCTCTCAACTGCCGGATTGCTTGCGGGTCTCGCCGTCTCCTTCTTCTGCAGCCCTCGCTACGTTTCGACGGCCGAGCTGTCGTACAGACCTGCCTTCCTTTCCAGGGATTTCACGCCGAACTTGATGGAAGAATTCATGCGGTTCAAAGGGTCAATCCTGAGCCGCACTTCGTTGTCGATGATCATTCAGGACCCCCGGCTGAACCTTTACGAGAGCGAGCGTGCCCGCCTGCCCCTCGAGGATGTCATCGACAAAATGCGCAACGAGGACATCCACATCGAAATCGATCCGGCGAACAGTGTCCCCGGCCAGTTTCTGACTTTCCGCATCCGCTTCGTGTCTGACGACCCCGTGAAAGCGCGGGACACGGTCCAGACTCTGATAGTGAAATTTATGGATGCGAATCTGACCCAGGCCCGCGCGATCCAGATCGCGGGCAGCGCAAGCACCGAGGACGAAGTGAGCCGCCTCGAACAACGACTGGCGGCGATCGAGAAGCACCTCGGGATCGTCTCGCCGGCGCAGCCCGCCGCCCCGCCTGCACCACTCGTTCAGCGCACCGGCCTGAACCTGGACGTGATCGATCCGCCCACTTTGCCCGCGAAACCGGTCTCTCCAAACCGGGCGGTTTTCATGCTCGGCGGGCTCGGCGCCGGTTTTGCCTCTGCCCTCCTGATCGCTCTCTTCCAGCGCAGACTGCCGGCGATCCCATATCCGGCGCAATCGGTATGAGGCTGCAACTTCCGCGTTCCTTTCCCGGTCTGCTGGTCGCACTGCTGCCCATCTCGACGGCCCTCGGATTCGCGGCTCAACTGCTGGTCACTCCGAAGTATGTTTCCACCGCGACGATCGAAATCGAAGGCTGGAACAACGATCAAGGCGCGGGCGTGAGGCACTTTTTGAAGGAGAAAGACGAGATCACCAGCCGGCAATCTCTCAGCTCTTTGATCGATAATCCGGATTTCCAGCTCTACGAGCGAGAGCGTTCACGCAGGTCCATGGACGATGCGATCGAATCGATGCGCAGCAATCTCGAGATCCAAATAACCGACTACGGCACCGCCCGCATCACATTCACGTATCGGGACCGGAAAAAGGCTCCGCAGGTCGTGCAGGCCATCGTCACCCGCTTTATCGATCGCAATGTGGAACACCGGCGGTACAGCGATTACAGGAAACCGGATCGTCTCGCCGCCCTCGAATCGCGTCTCGCAGAGTTGGAAAAGCATTTGGGGATCCCGCCGCCAGGCGATTCGGATCGAGGAGCGGACCGCGAGGTCGATGAGCTCGCCGATGCGCTGAATCTCGCGGTCATCGATACCCCGTCAAGACCACAAGAACCTGTGTACCCCGACCCGTTCTGGTTCTCCGCCGCCGGATGCCTCACCGGCTTCCTCGCCGCCGCCGCTCTTGTTATAAAGCGCCGCCGCGCGCCAAGCACACCTTTCCTGACTCAAACGGCCTGAACGACAATAAGCTGGAGTGCCCGAACTTCCGGACATCCTCGCTTATATCGACGCCATCGAACCCCACATCCTGGGTCAAACGCTCGAACGCGTTCGCATCGGTAGTCCGTTTCTGTTGCGGACCGTGCAGCCGGCCGTCTCCGATGTCGAAAACCACACCGTCCGCCAACTTCGGCGCGTCGGCAAGCGCATCGCCATCGGGATGGACAACGACGTCTGGCTTGTTCTCCATCTGATGATTGCCGGACGCCTGCACTGGCGCGCGAAGAACGCGAAGATCGGCGGACGCCAGAACCTCGCCGCCTTCGATTTCGCGGAAGGCTCCCTCACGCTGACCGAGGCCGGCACGAAACGCCGCGCCTCGCTGCACATCATCGCGGGTGAGCGCGGCCTCGAGTCGGTCGATCCCGGCGGTATCGATGTGCTCTCCGCGGACCTCGCCACTTTCCGTCATGCGCTCGCGGCCGAAAACCACACGCTCAAGCGCGCTCTCACGGACCCGCGCACCGTCAGCGGCATCGGCAACGCCTATTCCGATGAAATCCTGCACGCCGCCGGACTCTCCCCTCTCGCTCAAACCCAAAAGCTCAAGCCGGAAGAGTGGGACCGCCTCTTCACCACCACCAAACGAATCCTGCAGCTCTGGATCGATCGCCTGCGCATCGAAGCCCGCGGCGCCTTTCCCGAAAAGGTCACCGCCTTCCGCCCTGACATGGCCGCGCACGGACGATACGGTCTCCCCTGCCCCGTTTGCGGCGAGAAGATCATGCGCATCCGCTACGCCGACAACGAGACGAACTATTGCGCCCGCTGCCAGACCGGCGGCAAAGTTCTCGCCGATCGCGGACTCTCCCGGCTCCTCGGCTCCGACTGGCCCCGCACGCTGGAAAAGTTGGAAGCCCTCCATCGGAAATAGCCGTAATCCTTGTTACGCTGGGTGTTAAGCAGGGGGAATGGCGACCATACAACTCAAAGTCAACGACCAGCAGCGGACCGTCGACGCCGCGCCCGACACGCCTCTTCTGTACATTCTGGCCAACGACCTCGAGCTCCAGGGACCGCGTTTCGGCTGCGGACTCGCCCAGTGCGGCTCCTGTTCGGTTCTCGTCGACGGCGTCGAAACGCGCTCCTGCATCACCCCGGTCTCCGCCATCGCAAACAAATCGATCACCACGCTCGAAGGCCTGCCCGCGTGGTACGCGGCTCAACAGAAGCTCGCCAGTGTGCCCGCGCTTCATCCCGTGCAACAGGCCATGATCGATGAACAGGCCGTGCAGTGCGGCTACTGCTTCAACGGCATGATCGTCAAGGCGTCGGAGCTTCTGGCAAAGAATCCGCGGCCCGACGAAGCGCAGATCCGCTCGGCCATGAACGGACATCTCTGCCGCTGCGGCACGTATCCGCGAGTGATCAAAGCAATCCAACGCGCTTCGGCTGCCATGTCGCCTGGAGCAGGCCGATGAGTCTCCCGCGCCGCGACTTCCTCAAATCCGGAGGCTCGCTGATTATCGGCTTCAGCCTTTCCGGGTCCGTCTTTTCTCACAGTGCGCTGGGCCAGAGCCACTTGGATCCCGTATCCCGTCCACCCGTTCCTGGACCGCCCGACGCCCGCCAGATCGACACCTGGCTCGCGATTCACTCCGACAACACCGCGACCATCTTCATAGGGTTCGCCGAGCTTGGCCAGGGGAATTCCACCGCACTCCTGCAGGTCGCGGCCGAAGAACTGGACCTCGACATGAGCCAGCTCAAGACGGTCCGGCTCGACACAAGCATTACGCCGAATCAGGGCGGCACGTATTCCAGCGCTTCGATTCAGCGCGGCGGTCCGCAGGTGCGTACCGCGGCGGCCGAAGCGCGGCAGGCTTTGCTGCAAATGGCTTCGCAGAACCTGGGGGTACCGGCCGATCAGCTCGCGGTGTCGAAAGGTGTCGTAGCAGCGAAGAATGGCGCGTCGAAATCCGTCACCTACGGCGCGCTCATCGGCGACAAGCCTTTCCATCTGGCATTCACCGGCACGGCGCCCGTCAAGAAGCCGGACGAGTTCAAGATCGTCGGAACGCGCGCAGTCCGCAACGACATTCCGGATAAGGTCAGCGGCAAATATTCTTACATGCAGCACCAGCGCCTGCCTGGGATGCTGCACGGGCGCGTTGTGCGTCCGCGTGGCCAGGCGCAATACGCGGTGGGCGCGAAGGTGCGGAGCGTCGACGAGGCCTCGATCAAAAGTATTCCTGGCGCGCGGGTGATCCGAAAAGGAGACTTTGTTGGTGTCGTGGCGCCGACTGAATGGGATGCCGTCCGCGCCGCCCGCGACCTCGACGTCACCTGGGACAACACTCCTACACTGCCCGGCGACGACGGCCTCTTCCGCGCGATGCGTACTTCGAAGACGACCGATAAAGTCATCCTCGAACGCGGCGACGTTGCGGCGGCTTTGGCGACAGGCGCCCGCGCAGTGTCGCAGAAGTATAACGCCCCCTATCAGGCGCACGCTCCTTTCGGACCCAACTGCGCGCTCGCCGACGTCGAGACCGATTCCGCGCTCGTCAAGTGTTCGACACAGGACGTTTATGGAACGCGCACCAGCCTCGCGCGAGTCCTCAACCTGCCGCTCGACAAAGTGCGCGTGCAGTATTACGAAGGCTCCGGCACTTACGGGCATAGCTGCTACGACGACGCCGCGCAGGCCGCTGCCCTGCTCTCGCAAGGCGCAGGCAAGCCGGTCCGGCTGCAGTTCATGCGCTGGGATGAGCATGGATGGGATAATTACGGGCCCGCGCATATCGGTGAGGTCCGCGCCGCCGCCGACGCCAACGGAAAGATCGTGGCATACGACTACCACGGCTGGCAGCACAACTGGAGCCTCGTCGAGACCTCCGAACAATTGGCGCTGGGACGACCTGCGGCGGAATGGCCGAGCTCAGCGGCGCAGGGCGTAAGTGCGGCCAATGTCGGAAACGTCTACGCCACCCCGAACCTGCGCATTACAAATCACACGCTCCCGGGAACGGCATTCCTCAAGGGCGCCTGGCTGCGTTCGCCGCTCGATCTCTCAGTCTCGTTTGCATCCGAACAAACCATCGACCAGCTCGCATATCTTCTCAACCTCGACCCGGTGGAATTCCGGCGCCGCAATATCACCGATCCGCGCTGGATGGGAGTACTCGATGCCGCCACGAAGGCCGCCAACTGGACGCCGCGCCCCGCCTGGGCCAATAAATCCACAGACAAGATCGTCACCGGACGAGGCGTAGGACTAGGCACGCACCTCGTTTCCTACGGAGGCGCCGTCGCCGAGATCGAAGTGAACAAAGAGACCGGCAAAGTTGTCGCGAAACATATGTACGGCGCGATCGATGCCGGACTCACCGTCAACCCCGCTTTCGTTGAGAACCAGATCAGCGGACAACTCGTGCAGACCTGCAGCAGGATGTTCTACGAAGAGGTCACATTCAACGCCCGCGGCGTCAAGAGCCTCGACTGGAGCACCTATCCGATTCTGCGTTTCGAGGAGTGTCCGGAAGTAACGCCGGTCGTGGTGCAACGTGTGGACCAGCGGTCATCGGGCGCGGGCGAAGAGGTCATGGCCGCGGCCGCCGGCGCCATCGCGAATGCCTTTTTCGATGCGACTGGTGTGCGGATGCGCGAGTACCCGCTGACACCGGAACGGGTGCTCGCGGCGCTCAACGCCTGATTTCTACAGACAGCTTAGCAGGAGGCAGCATCGGACATAACCAGCGTACCAGGCCCTCCTCCACCCTGATAACAACAAAAATATATTGACTAACGATAAATGCCAGGGTTACGATTAGAGCCACCATGAGAAGAACCTCAACGATATTTCTCCAGGTCGTAATCGTTCTCATTGGCGTCGGCGCTCTTGCTCTCCTGCTTTGGGAACCTCAAATCGAGGGCAGGAACGCACACGCAACGAATTTCGAAATCTACTTCAAAGATCCGTTTCTGGCGCTCGTGTACGCAGGATCGATTCCGTTCTTTATTGGGCTGTATCAGGCGTTCAAGGTGCTGAGGTACGCCGCACAAAACAGCGTATTCTCGCGGCCTGCCGCGAAAGCGCTGCGGACAATAAAATACTGCGCAATTGCGATCATCGGTTTTGTTGCGGTTGAAGAACTTTTCATCATGTTGACCCATGGCGGTGATGACCCGGCAGGTGGGGTTTTTGTGGGCGTCCTTATCACATTCGGTTCGATCGTGGTTGCTACGGCAGCGGCGCTGTTTGAGCGGATTTTGCAAAATGCCCTGGATATCAAGACCGAGAACGACCTGACCGTCTAGTGAGCATGCCAATCATAATCAATATCGATGTCATGTTGGCGAAGCGGAAGATGAGCGTCACCGAGCTCGCCGAGAAGGTCGGCATCACGATGGCCAATATTTCCATTTTGAAAAACGGCAAGGCAAGAGCGATCCGGCTATCCACGTTGGAAGCGATTTGCGAAGCGCTGGATTGTCAGCCCGGGGATATTTTGCAGTATAGCCGAGTAGACGTTCAACAGAGAAAAAAAAACGGCCTGTAGGTGTATTTCTGGAATGTACTTGCCGATGCGAATCCAAGCCGCGGGATAACCGAGTGGCGGCATGGGGCGGTGGGTGCGCGAACGTCGCGGCGCATGCGGCTGAGGGCTAAAAGGCGCAGAATTCTCCTGGCTTTTTGTTTTCGGTTAATCACTGTTATCAGTGAATCGAGAGCGGGGGCCATCCGGTTTCGGTTCTCACCGTCGGTTATCCCGGGGGCCACATGCATCAGATCAGTCTTCGCAAGGAACAGGCCGCGCAGGTCAAACAGTCCCTGGAGAACTATTACTCGCTGAAAGCGGCGCTGGAAGAAATCTGCGAACTCAATCAACAGCTGCTACGGGCCAAACCCGAACTGCCGTCCTGAAACGCATAGACAATGGAGTCCAGGGTAACGCGAGTTGCTGGGATGTAGTACACGCCGTCCCTGTATTCAACGTGTGTGGCTGCCATAGGCGCCTTATTTCATTGTAAGCGCCCGCCGTCAGTCCAGATCGGTCCCATGTGACATACTGGCTTGCGACCATGAAGCCGATCTTCCTTCTACTTGCGGCCACCGCCCTAGCATGCGCCGCAATTCCCGAGCCCATCCACATCGACACCGGACTCCTCACCGGCGCCACCACGGCAAGCCCTGAAATCCGCGTCTTTAAAGGCATCCCCTTTGCGGCCCCGCCCGTCGGCGATCTGCGCTGGCGTCCTCCGCAACCTGCCGCCCATTGGGACGGCGTCAGGGCGGCGGACCAATTCGGCCCGACCTGCATGCAGAATCGCGGACCCAATGCCGCCGGGCCCGCGCCCAGCGAAGACTGCCTCTACGTCAATGTCTGGACGGGTGCGAAATCGGCAGCGGAAAAACGCCCGGTCATCGTGTGGACCTACGGCGGCGGCTTCACAGGCGGTTCCGGCTCCGAGCCACGCTACGACGGCGAGATGCTCGCCCGCAAAGGCGTCGTTTTCGTGACGTACAACTATCGGCTCGGGGCGTTCGGCTTTCTCGCGCATCCCGAGTTAACGAAGGAATCGGGACACAACGCCTCCGGGAATTACGGGCTCATGGACATGGCTGCGGTCCTGCATTGGGTCCAGCGCAACATCGCCGCATTCGGCGGCGATCCGACGAAAGTCACGATCGACGGTGAGTCTGCCGGCGCGATGCTGGTGGCCGCGATGGTCGGCTCGCCCGAAGGTAAAGGCCTGTTCAAGCGCGCCATGGCCCAAAGCGGCGCGTGGATGGGCATCGGCATCAACCACATGACCACACGCGCCAAGGCGGAAGAAGCAGGCGTGAAATTCGCTGAGTCTTTGAAGGCCGGCAGCCTGGCCGAATTGCGCGCAAAGCCCGCCGATGAGATTTTCAAGACTCGTGGCGCGCCCGCGGCCATCGTAGTCGATGGCTGGTATGTGCCCGAAGACCTTTCCAATACATTCGCAAAGGCAAAGGAGAACGACGTCGACATCCTGATCGGATCCAATCGGGACGAAGGCACATTTTTCGCACGACCGGGCTCGACGGCGAAACTCGACGTCTTCAACAGCGCCGCCAAACAGCGCTTCGGCGAACTTGCCGCGACCTATGCGAAGCTGTATCCGGCAACCAATGACGCCGAAGCCGCGGCCGCACAGTTAGCAACAACTCGCGACGAAATGGGATGGCACATGCGCACCTGGGCCCGGATGCAGGAGAATCGCGGCAAGGACAAGGCCTGGCTTTACTTCTTCACCCGCGTGCCGCCGGCCCCGGAGGGACGTCCGTCGCGCGGCGCCACCCACACTGCCGAACTGGCTTACATGTTCAATAACCTGCTGCCGGGCACGCCATGGACCGACGCCGATCGCAAGCTGGCCGACACGATGTCGTCTTACTGGGCGAACTTCGCCGCCACAGGAAATCCGAACGGGAAAGGCCTTCCGGAATGGCCCGCTTATAGCCCGAAATCTGAACAGGCAATGGTCCTGGGCGAGACGGTCAGCGTCGGCACAGGCATCCATCCCGACATTCTGGCCTTATTCGACGCATATTACAAAAACTTCGCCGCCGAGTAATCGCCTGCACGCGCGGTAAGCAGCAGGTTGTGGTGCAGGATGCCATCCTGCGCGCGATTGTCAATCGCGCTGTGCTGTGATCGCGAAACGCCAGGCCGATTGGCATTGCTCACTGGTGCCTGCCGCCGCAGCGTTTGAAAACTTAGACGGCATGGATGTCCTTCCCGCGCTACCGGGCGGCCCGCGATACGAGCAATAAAAAAGGCGAGCCCCCAAAGGGACCCGCCCGACAACACCGCAGCCTCCAAAATCCGGCAGCGAAAAAAGATTACCTTGTGCCCGCGCTGGCTAACTTGTTGTGGTCCGCCATCGCGTGATCTGCCGGAGTTTGATGGTGGAACGGCGATGAGAACCGGTAAGAGTAACTCGCGAGCCACACGTAATCGGCGAAAGCCGCATCTCCGTGGCCGCCGTTGATGACATCCGGTACGCTGCGGGTGCGGTCGCGATAAAATGCTTTACCAACCTGCGCACTGAACACGGAGCCGCCGTGAACGTACTGGAAGCCGGGCTCGATCGAAATCGCGAACCCCGGGCGGCGGAAGCCGAGATTGTCCCCGGGAAACAGATTGCGCGCGGGTGCGCCTTCCATGCGAGGTCCCACGGTCAGTGTGAGGCCCTTCACTTTCGAGATTGGATGGGCGATGCCGGCCTCGAGCAGATATTGATCGGAAATCGAGTTGTACTGGGTCAATGTCGGACTTGTGGTCGTGTTGCGGAGCGTATTGTAATTAATGCTCTGGAACATGGCCGTGTAACTGCCATTGAAATAGAGCTGGCTGTTCCCCACGTTCTTGTAGGCAACCCACTGGAAGGGCATACCCCAGCCGCCTTGTCCGGGCTGGATCGAGTAATCCACGACCTTCACCTGAGGCCCTTTTCCATCGAAGGCATCCACGTTATTCGTGATGTTGTTTTTGCCGGTTGGCAGCAGCAGCCCGAAGCCGAGCTGCACGTTTCCACGGGTGTTCTCCTTCGGATTCCAAACCCAGCCGTTCACCATGAACGCCACATCGCCGATGCCCGATGTCGTGTAAGTAATGGGTGAGTTGTGGGTGTGGCGGCTGGCCAGCAGCACCGGAATATCGGCAGTAACGCTGTAACGCGACGTAACCTGATAAGTCAGCGAATAGTTCTGCAGGTTCAGTTTGTTCATGACCTGCGTGCCTTGCTGAATCCGGTAAGTTTGCTCCACCGGTCCGACAAAGTGCCGGAACGAAAACTGATGCCGGTACCCGATTCCGAGTTGGAAATCGCCGGCCTGCATATAGCCACCTTCGCTCTGCGGACCTCCGACTTCGCCGTTCGATCGCGAAATGATACAACCTTGTCCGAAGACCGGCTGCACCGCGGAGAGTCCCGCAATAGCCGTGACCACAAGCGCCAATTTGTTGCAGTTTTTCATGCTTTCTCCTCGAATTTTGACTCAGGGCAGTGCCCAAAGACACCGCTAATGAATGCGTTTCAACCTTGGATTGTCTGATGTTAAATGGAGTTGGTGAAAGGAAACAATAGCAGGAAGATATTAGTTACCCGTAGTATGAATTCACTACTTACCCGGCAAGTTACGTAGCAGTGCCTGTGGCGCGGGGCCTTTGCGGTCGCTGGCCAGCCATTCGAGCCGTTCCACTAATTCGTTCCTCTTGATCTCGCCTTCCACGCGCGCGACAATCATGCCACCCTCATCGATAAATGCAGTGTCGGGCACGGCCTCGCCCATCTTCAGGCGGTCCATATCGTCCAAAGTCGCGCCTGTCCACACGGGGAAGTCGATCTTATACTTCTGCAGAAATGCCGGCACATCTTTGACGGACTTCCTGTCGTCGAGAGAAGCTCCGATAAAGACGATGCCCTTCGGCGCCCATGACTTTTCGACTTCCACAAACATCGGCATTTCTTCCTTGCACGGTCCGCACCAGGTCGCCCAGAAATTCACGACGACGACTTTGGACCGGAAATCCTTGAGGTGAACCTTCTTGCCTTCGAGATCCGTCAGATTCAGCTCAGCGGGGGAATCTTTCTTCGCGGCAGCCAACAGGAAGAACGCGCCCGCCATCGCGACCATGCCGCCAAGCCACAATGATTTTCTGAGCATTTGGATATTTATCGCATGTCAGCCGGCCGCCAGCAATAGTTCAAACGTGTTATTTCCGCAGATGGTAGAGCGTCTCGCCTTCGTTGTGGACGACGGGCCATGCTGGATCGCCAAACTGCATGCGATACATCAGCGGCATCGTGCGCGTGTCACCGGAATGATGGCGAGAACACGCCCGTTGCTCATGGCGAATTCGACGCGACGCGCAGCCAGCAGGCGGAGCGCTGCCGCGCGAAGACATCCTTCCGAGCCATTCGCTGCCCGCACCGTCAGGGCGTCTGCTTTAATGCTTCGCCGCGCAGAATCGCGCCGGCTGCCTGAATTCGTCTCGTCCCGTCGCTCACTTTGAGAATCAATTGCCCGCTGTCGTCCATCTCAGCGCTCCCGGAATACGTATCCGCCCCGGACTTCAACGTCACCTGCGGAAATCGCAGCTTCGGAGCCGCCCATTCGAAGGTGCCGGTAACGGAATCGTAGGAATCCGGCGGAGCGACCTCGACGTCGCGGCCTTCAAACGTCCCCTGCGCGCGCAGGTTCCCAAGCAGCGCGGTCCCCGTCCCGGAAGTCGACAGAGCGCCGTCGGCGTTCAATGTCGAGTTTCGCCACGTTAGACCGGTCAACTTTCCCTTGATCTCATATCCCGGCTGACGTTCCGCGAGATGCACGGCCGCTGTCCCCTGGAACTGCGCGTCCGCCAGGCGCGCTTCGAGATTTCCGAAGCGCACGTCGGTTCCCACCCAGATCACACGCGCGCGCAAGTTTGAAAAGTGGCCCCCGCCCATTTCGAGGTCGCCTGTCTGGATCGTGCCGTCGGCCTTCATATTGCGCAACCAGTCCGGCTCCGGAACGCGCCCGAAGTTGAACGCGTAGGTCAGTAGATTCCCGCGTCGCAGCGCCGGCATCAGCAACTTTTCGATCACCGGACCACTCGCCTGCGCGATCGAGAGCCGGAACTTATGCGGACGCGCCGCCTTCCGGTCGTAACGATACTCGCCCTGCGCCCTCATATCGCCCAGCGAGAGGCTCACCTTTGTCAGCGCCAGGCCCACCGCGTTGATTGCGGCGTCGGCCGAAATCAGGTGAACCGGAGCGGCGAATGCCTCGAAGGGAATATCCGCGTCCTGCAGGTTCAGGGCGCCCGACCATTCTCCTTCCGCAAAACGAAGCGCGCCGCGCCATGTGCCCGACGTCGCCTGGCTTAACACCGGAATTCCCGCCACTGAAATCTGCTTGCGCAGCGAAGCGATCGACATGCCGTCGCTCGAGAGAGTAGCGGTCAACTTGTTGCCGTCGGCGTCCCACGATCCGGCCAACGCCGCCGACTCGCCGCCCTCATTGCTCACGTCGGAGGTCTCGAGTACGATTTTGCTCCCGGAGAAATCGAGCCGCGCATCGCGGATATGGAGCGGCGGCGCGCCTCCCGCCGTGACACTTGCGTCCGTCACGTCCATCTCCCCGTCCATGCGTGGCGCGCCTGCCGGCATCGAATACCCCACCGCGCCGTTCGCCGTGCCTTCGAGCTTAAAACCCGCCGGCGCGGGCCAGCCGAGATTGCGCGCGAGGTCGGGCACGGGCGCCAGGGGGAACCCCTTCAGGTTTAGCGTTACTCCCCAGCGCGGGCGCCGCAGATAATCCGCCACGCGATAGCGCACCTCCACCGGCGAGTGCGCGCCCGCTACGCGTGCGTTGATGTCGATCATCTGGCCCGGCACATCGATTGCGCCGCCGACGGCGAATCGCCAGGCGTTGCCGCCCGGGGGCGCCTGACTCCATCCATGCAAGTCGGAAACGGTGAGTCTACCGGCGATCCCGATGCGGTTCAGTGGACCCGCAAGATGCGCTTCCCCGGAAACGTCCCCGTGGAACCCCGCCTCATAGCCATTGAAAAGCGTCAGCATGTCGCCCAGTTCGCTCTGCTCGAGTTTGACGTCGAGGATAACGGCGCGGTCGCGCGGCAACCACTGGCCGCGCATCACGAAGCTGCCAAATCCGCGCGCCGGGCGGTCCGTTCGCGCCGGCTCCGCGTGCACCTTCAGCGTCCACGGTCCGCCGCTGCGATCGGGCGGCCACAAATCGACGTCGGTGTTCGAAAGGTAAAAAAGCGACTTGGTGTCGCCGAACTTGAAGTTAACGCGCCCGCCGCGCATGTGGATACTCGGAAACGCCGCCAGCGCCTGGGGCCGCATCAGAGACGCAAAGTTCCACGTCACATTCCCGTTCGCATTCTCCACTCGCGTCAGGTTCAGGCTGGTTGCATCGACGAGATCCACCGACGCAAATTCCAGCGGGCCCCCGAAGAGCGCCGTGATTCGGGGAACGGCGAGCAGTGTCGTCACGTAAGCCGTCGGCTCTGGACCGATCGCCGGATCCTCGCCAATCTCGACATTGGAAATTTTCAGCGCCGGCGTCGGCAGCAGCCGGAAACGCAGTTCGCCGATCTGCACTTTACGGCCCAGCGCCTTTTCCAAAGCTGCGTGCACGCGGTCCCGATAAGCATCCGCGCTGATCCGGGGCACATAGAAGCCGGCCAGCAGGACCACAGCGATCGCAATCAGGATGGCGCGCCGCCAGTTCATGACTCGGCTCCGCTTTTCACCCCGGTCAAACCAGCCTCCCGCGCGAGCAACTGCGCGTAAAGCGCCGGGTCGTCGATGTCATCCGAAATCCCCGGATCGGCGACATCCAGATAATCAATTTCCCCGGCATGACGGTCAATCACGTCGCGGACCTTCGACTCCACCGGCTCAGCCAGAAACTCCTGCACGATCTGCCGCCGGATACAAACCGGATGCCCGCGTTTTCCCTGAAAACGAGGGATCGCAATCGGGGCCCCGGAATCCAGCAGCGCATCGACCGTGGCGCGGGAGATGGCCGGATGATCGACCAGCGTGAAGAGCACGGTGTCGCAGTCACCGGCCGCCCGCAATCCGGCTTGCAGTGACGTCAGCATGCCCCGGGCGTAATCGCGATTTTCGACCGACGTAATTCCGGCGGCATCTGCTTTCCGCATCAACCCTGGGGCATCGAACCCGAAGACCGCGATCACCGGAGAGCAGCGCTCTGCCAGCGTGCCTGCGATATTTGAAAGAAATGTGCCGCCGCGAAAAGGAAGAAATGCCTTCGGCCGCCCCATCCGGCGCGATTCACCCGCCGCGAGAATCACCGCTGCTGTGCGGCCTGCGGAACTCACTCGCGCAGCGCCTGTTCACCCAGCAGCTTGACGCGAAGCCGCTCGTCAGCAAATATCGACTTCGAAAGTGAGCGCCAGTTGCCTTCCGGATCGCGGCGCATGGCAATCATTTCGGCCCCGACCGAGATGGCAATCTCCTCCGGCGAAACAGCGCCAATCTCGAATCCCATCGGCGCGTAAACTCTTTCAAATGCGTCGACTGGAATACCTTCCTTCTCAAGTTCCTTGATGACGGCAATGACCTTCCGTTTGCTCCCGATCATCGAGATGTATTTCGCGTTGGTCGTGATCGCCCACCGCAGCACTCGCATATCGTCGCGATGGCCGCGCGTGACGATAACAATAAACGTCGATTCCGTTACATTGAGCCTGGGGTAGAGGTCCTCATACTCCTCGGCATACACTTCCGCCGCCTCGGGAAAGCGTTCGCGGTTGGCGTAGGTCTCACGGTTATCCGCCACGGAGACACGGAATCCGGCCAGGTCCAGCACTTTCGCGAGGCTCTTCGAAATGTGCCCGCCGCCGAATATGATCGCTGAGGGCTGCGGAGTGATGCACTCGACGAACACGTCCAATTGACCTCCGCAGATCAGCCCGTTGTCGTACGCGGCGTCCTGCCCAAGGCTGAAGGACATATGCCGTGGCTTGTTCGTCGCGATCACCTCGCGCGCCGCATTCCAGACCTCGGCTTCGACGCAGCCGCCGCCGATCGTGCCGACCATCGACCCGTCCTCTCGCACCAGCAGTTTGGCGCTCTCAAAACTGGGAATCGACCCTCGTACCTGGACGATGGTCGCCAGCGCACACTTCTGCCCCAGATTTCGCAGGTGGATCAGTTCGTCGAAAACGTCCATTCCGGCTTTTAATTATATCGGCTGTGACACTACTTCCCGGGTGGGTCCTCGCTTTTATGGCCGGCACACTCACTGACATGCGGCCGGCCAGACGAGGAAACGATCGCCTATTGGCCAGCGGGATCCGGCCGGTGCCCGAAGTTGAACCGGCGGCCGATGATGAACTTGACCAGCAGGTGGTCCGTTCCGTGCGTTACGCCCACGCCGAACCCGGCGTTGAATTCCCAATTCGGACTCACATTGAGGTCGATCGACGGCACAATCTGCTGCTGCTGATCGCTCAACGGGTCGAATCCGGTGATGGGACCAAGCGCGCCGTAATATTCGATCCCCGCATTGATTTTCTTTGTGAAGTCGTAGCCCGCCTTGAAATTAGGCGAGAATCCGACGCCGCCGTGCACACCGGGACCATGAAACGAACGGTCGACTGTCGGATTAAAAGCCAGATACCAACGCCCGATCTGCTTATCGATGATCGGCCGCAGTTCGAGGGTCCATGTATCTGGCGAATATTTTGCCCGTTGATATCCGAACTCGGCCGACAAACTCAACCCGACCGGCAGGTGCCAACTCTCCGGCGCCCGCACGCGAGGGCGGATATGATCGCCCACCCACCCGTATCCGTTCCCGTAGCGGTTGTAGCTGGTGAAGATATAGAACCCTGTCTCGAACCAGTCGTTGATGCCCTGGGTGATCTCGATGGTTTCGTGCAGCGCGTGTTCAGTCGGCACCATTCCATCAACGACGGTCTTCGACCCCGAAAATGTATAGTTGCTGTGCAGCTCGACCATGGTGTGGCCGGGCGCCATCGTCTCGGACCCGTAGACCTGGATCTCGTAGTTATCCTGCGCAAGCAGGGGCGGCCCAAGCAGCGGAAGCGCGGCCGCGAAGGCGGTCCACGCGAGGATGTGGAATTTTGTGCGACTCGGTTGCAAAGGAAATGTTAATACGACAGGGTACGACGGCGAAGCTGAAGAAATCCTGAAAGCGTCGTGAACTTATGAAATCTTGCTTTCGGGTTGCGCCGTGGGCGGCGAGACTCTCGGCGGCAGATTCTTCAGCAGCCGGTTGGTTGCTGCGGCAATCTCCTGTATCGCCGAGTCGAAGGCCGCTTGATTCGCCTTCGATGGTTTTTGCGAGCCACTCACCTTGCGGACAAACTGCAGCGCGGCGGCCGCGATCTCCTCCGGGGTAGCTTGGGTGTCAGGACGCCGAAGGACCTTTATGCTGCGGCACATAAACAACCATTATCGTGGATCTGTGACTGTATTCCACGAAGGATCTGTTGCCGGATTCCTCCACATGCCGGATGCCGCCGCCCAGCGAGGCCTCGTCCTTACACATGGCGCCGGAGTGAACTGTAAAGCGCCGCTGTTGGTGCTGCTCGCCGATGCATTTTGCGCAGCAGGTTACGCGGTTCTGCGTTGCGACATGGCCTTTCGCCAGCGGAGGCCGTCGGGGCCGCCTTCACCCGCCACCGGCCCAGATGACCGCGCGAGCCTGCGCGATGCAGTCAGCGCGATGAGAAAGATGACGACCGGTCCGGTTACGCTGGGGGGACACTCGTATGGCGGCCGGCAGTCCTCCATGCTGGCGGCTGAAACGCCGGGCCTCGTGGAGTCTCTGCTGCTGTTGTCTTACCCTCTGCACCCACCCGGCAATCCCACCCAGATGCGGACAGCGCATTTCCCCGCGCTCCAGACGCCGGCACTGTTCGTCCAAGGGGCGAGGGACCCCTTCGGCAGCCTTGAAGAACTCACCGCCGCGCTCAAAATGATCCCGGCGGCTACGGAACTTATCCCCGTCAGCGGGACGGGACACGATTTAAAGGGCGCGAAGTTCAGGATGGCGGATACCCTGATCGAGCGACTTAGTTCGCGACCGCCAGGTTGATTTCGCCGACGCCGCCTTTCACATCGAGGTGTATCGCGGGTTTGCCTTCCGCATACGCGTCGTTGTAATACTTGCCATCGCGCTTCTGCAATCCGCTGGCGTTGACTCCGCCAATCCCAACCTTCGCATCGACTTCGACACCCATATCCTTCGGCAGCCGGATTTCCGCCGTCCCGGCGCCACCATCGACTTCCACCGGCAGGTCCCGCGGATATTTCCCCGCGAGATTCAGCTTCATCTCACCCGCGCCCATATGAATCTCCATCGACCGGAGCCCGAAGATGTTGGAAACGTCGATGTCGGCAGTGCCCGCCCCGAGATGGATCTCGAGTTCCATTGGCGGCTTCGCGCCAAGGAGGAGCGTCCAATCGTTGATCCGATTGCGCAGGCCCGAAGGAGCGTTCTTCGGAGACTCCACGATCAGCAAACCGCGCCCGCCGGTCAATTCATAGCGAGCCGTGGGGCGCCCCACCTTTTCCGAATACCGGTAGGAAGCCGACATCAGCTTCGGCCCGCCGCCTTTCAGGGTAAATTCGCCGGAATCCATGTGGATCTCGGCGCGAACCGTCTCGGCGTTGCCCGCCTCAATATCGTCGTGCGCGGTCTGCGTCGGACCTGCGTCGACACCGATGCCGCACCCCGTTGTAAGAATCGATAGCAGCGCTGCGAAGGTCAGCCGCCGGTTGATGTTCATTCGAGTTCCTCCGTTGAGTAACTCAAATGATTCTACGCGCTTCAGGCGGAAGTGGCGCTGGCGATCTCTGTCGCCGGCGTTGCCGGTCTCGAGAACAAACCGCCGCCACGCCGGCAAGGCGGCGAGTGCGATGCAGCAGCTTTGTCTGTAACCAGACCACCGCTACGGCCGTTCGCTCCCGCGCAGCCGAAACATCACGCGCAGTTCCTGCCGCCAGTCCGCGGCAAGACCGATGCGCATGATTTCGATCTCCGGCCGCAGCGCCTGCAGCAACGTTTCGGTCGTCGAGTGAAACTCGAGCGCGGGCGCGACCAGCACAATGCGCGGTGGTTCGGCGCTCAGCAGATGTCCCGCGAAATAACCCTGCCGAACAAAATCGCCTGCGTCGAGGTGCTTGCGCACACGTAGCCAGTAATCCAGCGCCTGAAATGGAAGCTGCAGATCCGCCGTCGCCTTGATCTCGATCACCACCAGCCGGCCCGCATTATCGATGCCCAGCAGATCGATCACTCCGCGATCGGCGCCGCTGAACACCGGCACCTGACCATAGATCGGGGAAGGACGCAGCGATGCATCGACCGTCTGCGGATTCGCACGCACCTGCGACTCCATCCACCCCTCGGGATTGAGCAGGTAGAACGGATGCTGACGATCGATATTCCGGGCCGTCCGCACGCGCGCGATTTCTCGAGCCATGGCAGCGGCGGTTTCGATCGTGGACCTGCGCCGCCGGCCGATTCCACAGGAAATCTTCCCCGCCGCTGCCCGCGCGAACTCGAGCCCCCGAACGCACAGGCTCGTCGACCCGTCGTTCTGCTCGATAGCGTCGACCTCCGGCATCTCCGGGATATCCTGACGCTCCGCATTGGGGAAAGCGGGCCGGCGGCACGGCGGGAGTGTCGATTCGATGTTGCCGATATCCGCCAGATCGATCTCACCGGCGCGATCGCGCTCGTCATACGCGATCACACTGCAACTCACTTTCGCCGGGTCGAGACAGCCCACGCGAAACGCGGCTTCCCGCTGCATACCGAGCGGCGCGTAAAGCAGCAGCCGGCCGAGCGCCAACCCTTTCTCCCGCCGCCGCAGATAGTCGAGCCAGATCAATCCCGCCGCAACGATTCCGCTCGCGCTCGGCGTGTCGGGTGGCGCCGCCATCACCGCCATGCCGGCCGAACCACTGCGCAGGAACGCGCGCACGAACGATGTGGTCAGGCTCTCTTCGAGATTCGCTTCGCCGCTGAGCTCTTCCAGCCGCCACTCGGGCCACTCGCGCGCCATCATGAGGCGAAGCCGTTCACAAAAGGCGATCCGTGACGTTCTCCGGCTGAGATCGCGGCCGCCGGGCGCCGCGAGGTCGGCGATCTGCAGGTCCGCTTGCGTGTTGCGGAAACGCTCCGTCGTCAAACAGAGGCGGTCCCGCTGTTGTTCTTTGAGACCAGTGATCTTACGGACCAGATTTCGTTTGCGGTCCCACGCCTGCAGCACCAGCCGGCCATTCCATTCCGAGAGATCCCAATGTTCGGCAACGAGCGGCAGCGGCTCTTCGCCGGCATCGAGCATCGCCGGCATCTCCGCCGACGCGACGAAGGTTTCGATCAGAACGCGAAGGTCGGCCACGCCCGCAGTTTGTCAGACGGCGACGCTCGTTCACGTATCCTCATAAACGCTCGGGTTATAGTCGAGGTCGTGTCTTCCAACGGCAGAGTCGCCATCGTCACCGGCGCCGGTAGTGGCATCGGCCGGGCCGCCAGCCTGGCATTGCAAAAGGATGGCTATTCGGTAGTTCTTGCGGGACGCCGCGGTGCGGAACTCGACGCGACGGCCGCGATGGCCTGGACGGATGGGGGCGCTGTTCTTGCCGTCCCAACCGACGTAAGCAGCCAGGATTCCGTCAAAGCGCTGTTCGCTCGCGCCCGCGAAGCATTCGGCCGCCTCGATGTTCTTTTCAACAACGCCGGCGCCGGCGGGCGCGCGCTCCCTCTCGAAGAACTCACCCTCGATCAGTGGAACAAGGTCGTCGGCGTCAACCTCACCGGTCCATTTCTCTGCGCGCAGGAAGCGATCCGGATCATGAAGGCCCAGCAGCCGCGCGGCGGACGAATCATCAACAACGGCTCGATCTCCGCCCACACGCCGCGCCCCAACTCGGCTCCTTACACCGCCACCAAACACGCGATCACCGGACTCACCAAGTGCATCTCGCTCGACGGCCGCGCCTTCGACATCGTCTGCAGCCAGATCGACATCGGCAACGCAGCCACCGGGATGACCGCGCGCATGCAGGCCGGCGCCATGCAGGCGGATGGGACCATGAAGCCCGAGCCGCGCTTCGATGTTCGTCACGTCGCCGATGCCGTGCTCTATATGGCGAATCTGCCGCTCGACGCGAATGTGCAGTTCATGACGTTGATGGCATCGTCAATGCCCTTTGTCGGGCTTGGGTGAGTTGCGCCGGCTTGCGCGGGTGAAGCGCTCCGCGAGAACTCTCACGCG
>Ga0134125_10000423_pt1 | contig 57398 bp, 86 predicted proteins | sample KB31751_FD_96464 | JGI IMG/M metagenome (GOLD analysis project Ga0134125, IMG submission 96464) | Terrestrial soil microbial communities with excess Nitrogen fertilizer from Kellogg Biological Station, Michigan, USA - KB3-175-1 | ecosystem: Environmental > Terrestrial > Soil > Unclassified ... | reverse complement strand
GCGTGCATGTCGTCGTAATATTCCTGATACTGGCGGATCTGGTCGGGCGTGTTGATCGATTCGGGCAGGGTTGCGAACCCGCCCGGCACGGTGCCCTCGGTGAACCACTGCAACCAGTACTGCTGATACCTCATGTGCGTGTTGGCGGTCAGCATGACAGCCTCTAGCGGGGCGAGCCCGTACACGGAATCCGGTTGCGGCCGGAACGGTTCATAGATTACTTGGTCGGCGGTGAAGTCCATCCACGGCAGGCCCTCGTTGTACTGCTGAAACGCGGTGGCGTTACCACTGGGGCGGTTGCCCCATTCGTCAAGTTTCGGGGCCATGGTCATTCCGGAGACGACTTGCAGGCCGCAGTAGCGGCCTAGCCGGTCGCGTTGCTTGATGAGGCAGCCCGCGTCGTACCGCAGCACATCCTCCAAGTACATGGCGAGCCACGCCCGGAACGAGTGCACACCGTCGGGGTGGCGCATGGCCGCATAGGCGGCGGTGATGGCGTTGTCGGCGTCGGTCACGTTGTCGTCGCGCGGCTGGATGGAGTATTCGAGGGAACGCACATCATCGATGCGGTGCTGGATGCAGGCGCGCGCGACGCTGTAGTTGTCGATGAGCCGTTTCAGTGTCTCAAAACTAACCCGCCCGTCACGGTCAGGGCTGGTCTTGATGTTGTACCCGGTCGGGAAGCTGAACCGGCGCGGGGCGCCGTCAACGCCCCGGTACGCCGACAACGGCACACCGGGAGCGAACGGGCCAGTGCCCATCTGGGCTTGGTTGGCGGCCCGCACCACGTCAGCATTCAACATGGGCGCGGCGGCGGTCGGGTCAGTCTTCACAACACTATTGCGGCGAAAACCTAGACGGTCAAGGAATCCCATGTCAGCCCCTTCACGTGCTCTTTTTCAGTTGCTGTTTCATGTACTCGAACCATGCGCTGCCCTGTGTTTGGGGGTGGATGAATAGACGGTTGAGGGCTTGCGTGGTGGCGTCCACCTGGTCATCGTGGGCGCCGGTGGGGAATTCGGCGGCTTCCTCGATGAGTCCTTCCGCCCATGCCCGGACCTTCGCCGCGGGCACGTGCACGTTGCCGGCCTCCAAGAACGGGGTGACGGCTTCGGCGCGGGCTTCCTTGGATTCGGTCGGGTTGATGGCGACAAGGCCGGGGATCACGGAGCGGAGTACGTCGAGGATGGCGGTGCCGTTGGCTTTGTCTTCAATGAGTTTCAGGCTGGCTTGCGGCCATTTCGCCACGAACGCCTCGAACGCTGCCTTGGAGTCGGAGAATCCCATGCGGCGGCGGATCTGGTCGAGCAGGTACGCGTCAGGGCCGCGCTTCAACCACACCTGACCCACCACATAGTCAGAGGATTTGGATGCCTTGAATGTCATGTCCCAAGACATGATGATTTCGTCCCCATCCTTGGGCGGCACATAACAGGCCCCGTCAACCTCCGTCCACAACGGCGTGTCGTACCGGCGCCACCATTTCCGTTTGAAAATGGTTCCCGCAGCGGATGACGGGCGGCCCTGGTAGAGGGCGTTCCATGTGCGCCCGGACTGGCGGACCTTGATTGCTTCCCATTCGGCGGTGGTGCGTTTCCGGGCGGATGCGAGGAATTCGCCCACCTTCCGGCCTAGGGGATCGGTTTCGCCTTTGTCGGGGTCGTGGTCGGCCTCCGCGGGGATGTTTAGCACTTTCCATTGCGCGCCGTCGGGTGCGCTGATGAACCGGCCTGCAAGGTCGTCCTGATGCCAGCGGGTCAACACCATGACAACGGAAGCACCGGACGAGAGGCGGGCGGATGCGGTGGACAGCCACCATTCCCACACGTCCTCGCGCTGGTGTTCACTGTCAGCCTCTTTGGCGCCCTTGTGCGGGTCGTCAATGATGAGGATGTCGGCGGGTTCACCGGTGAGCGGGCCACCAATGGACACGGCGAACATTCCGCCACGGTCCCCGTCCAACTTCCATGTGATCGCTGATCGGGAGTCGCGGGCGAGGGACATGCCCAGGCGCGGCCCGTCGGTGGTGATGTAGTTGCGGACGGCGCGCGAGTTCTTCCGCACCAACCGGTCAGAATACGAGGTCAGGACGATAGCCTTGGAATGATCCTGCGCCAACACCCACAACGGGAACATGACGGAGACGCGGGTGCTTTTGCCCTCCTGCGGCGGCATGGACACGATAAGGCGCGAACCGGGCGTGTTGTACGCCTCCACCAGGGCGGCGTCGATCAGGTCAAGGGCGCGTGTCTGCACGGTGCGGTGGTCGAGCGCCCGGGCGAGCGCACCCGGGGTAGCCCACACAGGCGTTTTCGTTTCGAAAGCTTGCGCAGCGGTTTCAGTCCAGCGTGTCTGCGGTGGCATGGTTCACCACCTTTAGGCAGCGGTCAGGGGTCAGGCCGGGTGTCTTCCAGCAGGGCACGGATCGCGGCGAGTTCGTCACGGTTGTGCAGGTTTACCTCGTAGTCGTGTTGGGCGTTCGCCCGGTCGCGTTCACCGGCCCGGTTCTGCGCCATCATGATGATCGGGGCGGCGTAGGCTGCCTGGGTGCTGAACATGAGGTTGAGCAGGATGAACGGGAATTTGTCCCAATGCCAGATGAACCAGCCGGCCGTGTTCAGCAGCATCCACACCACGACGATGGCGGATTGCAGGATGATGAATTTCCAACTGCCCATGTATTCGGCCACCTTGTCCGCTACCCGGTCGCCGGGGGTGCGGTCGTCGAGGTGCCGGTCATGCCAGTTGCTCACGGCGCGGCCACGGGTTCGAGGGTGGGTGGGAGCCAGCCGAGTTGCCGAAACTTTCGTTCCCAGTCGCCCGGGGTCACCACATCGGATTCTTCCGCGAATAGGTGCAGGCCGGCGGCGGCGTAGATTTGTGCGGCGAGTTGGGAGCAGTCCACGTTGCGGCGCCGTTCCAGCCAGTCCGCCACGAAATGGGGGACGGGGATGTGGGTGAGGCGTGAGACGGCGAGGAAAGGGTAGACCGCATAGTTGTATGGCAGTTTCTCACTGGCTTTGCAGGCGGCCACAATGCCGGCGCGTTCCGTGTCGGTCAGGTCAAACCGTGACCACACCGTACCGGTGTAGGCGTCGTTGGTGCGGTCCAATACCCCGCCGGGTTCCGCCGACACGCATTCGGTCGGGGACCACGCCACCACCACATGGTACGAGTGGGAGCGTGTAAACCATTGGATCAGGTGCGACATGGTGTTGCCGCCGTTCATGCACAAACCAACTTGGCCGGTCAGATCAGTCACAACATCCCCCTAACGGTGGTGGTTGGCAGGCACAAAGATCACGGTTTGCGCGTGGCAGCAGAAACACACAAGCTTGTGTTCGTAGCAGCTCACACCGTCCGGGGTGATGAGCCAGTACGGCAGCACCATGAGCTGGTTTTGTCCGCACGCAGAGCAGGGCAGATCCGTTTTGGGTGTGCCCGGGTGGATGAAAGAGTCAGGGGTGACGGGGTTAGGCATCGGTGGCCGGTGGTTTCGTGTCCGGCTTTTCGAGCCTTGCCGTGTTGTTGATGCGTAGCTGGGTTTGGGCACTGTACTTGTTGCAGAGCCCGCAGGGCCGGTCGGCGGTGCATCCGGTGTCGCAGTGGGCGCAGATCCAGACCCCGTGCACGTTGTCCATGGGGGTGGCGCAGGCGCAGTTTTTTTGTGGCATGTCGGTCATGACGTGTCCGCCTTCCTGAAAAAGGGTGCTGGGTTTTTTGTGGTTCCGGTAAACTGCCAGCGGTAAATTCCGGTGTTGCCCGTCCACGCTGTGCATGGCGGGAACTTGTGGGGTGGGTGCGTGATTCGTCCGGATGGTTACGGCCCCAGCCACACGCGTTTTAACCGCCTTCGGCAAGAACGGTCCCACCGGCGGGTCAGCCCAGGATGAGCAGCAGGAACACGGTGATGATCCAGTGCGCACCGAACCATGCCCACAAAGCGACGGCGGGGGCGTAGGCGAGGGATTGCAGGATGGCGGTGAGTATCCAGATAAGGACCATGGGGGATCAAGGACTTTCTGTTTGTAGTATGTTTTGTGTAGTGCGTGCGCGCCGCCGGATTCGAACCAGCATCACGCAGGGTTTGGGCCTGCCGCCTCTACCATTTGGGCTAGGCGCGCAATGAGAAAAACGGTGTCACCGCCTCCCTATCCGTGTCCCCGGTTCTTCCCCGAGGTTCCAGCCATGAAACACCATGGCGAGTGAGCCAAGCCGCTTCCGCTTGGCACGGTCAAACCCTGCTTGGTGGTTGGGTCACCGCCCTGTTGGGATGTTTATAGCCGTCGCCGGATTAGTACTCGTGAACGCGGCAGGACTTGAACCTGCAACCTACTGATTTACAGTCAGCCGCTCTACCAATTGAGCTACGCGAACTTGCGCCGCCTCACGACGGCTACGCCATAACCCCGGCGCGGGGAGATAGGGTGACCTCCTACAGTCGGTCTTGCACTGTCATTCACGCCACACGCGGCAGGGTCGGCCAAAGACCACCCATGACAACCACCTCCAACGGTCGGCACTATTCCGGCAAAAAACAGCAGGTCAGGTGACCATGTACACGCCGCAATCAATCACGGGTGTTTCAGGGTTCGCCGTGACCTGGGCAAAGATCCGGCGCCGCCCGGCAGGGTAACCGGCCACCATGACACCAATAGCCCCGTTCAGGGTGGTTGGTGTGACCCATGTGGTGGGGCGGGAGCCGTCGGGCACGTCCGAGAATTTCACGCCGGTCGTGATGGTGAGGCCGTTCTCGGTGACGATGACGGGCTGAAACTGGGTGGTTTCGCGCGGGTAGCTATTCATCGAGGCGTGCCCTCCATACGGTGGTGTCTTGGCCGCCCCGCCATGGGGTGCCGTCTAGGAGTCCGTGCCACGGGTTGGTGTCCAACAGTGCGGTGACGATGGCTTCGTACAGGTCGCCGGTGTGTGTGGTTAGGACGCCCATAGCGGACAGGTTGGCGGTGGTGGCTAGTGCTGGGCGGGTGAGTAGTGCGAGGCCGCCAGAACCGGACAGGGACGCCGTTGTGGCCATGCTGGGTTTGCTGGACGCAACCAATGACCCGGAACCGGTCAGGGCGGCAGTTGTTGCGAACTGTGCAACACCCGCCCCAGCCAAACTGCCCGAACCAGCCAACGTCGCCGTCGTGGCATAGTTGCTGGCCGTGTTGCCGGTCAGGGTGCCAACACCGGACAATGTGGCTGTCCCGGCCATGGCCGGGACGTTGCCCACTGTAAGGGCGCCGGTGCCGCCTAGGGCTGCCGTGGCGGTGAATCGTGGCAGGTTGCCCACAGACAGCGAGCCAGCGCCCGTGAGGGCGGCTGTCGCCGTCATGGTGGGCTGTGTGGCACCGGCAGCCAGTGACCCGGTGCCGCCGAGGGATGCGTTGGCCGAGTAGTTGCCTGCCGTGTTCCCGACAAGGGAACCCGTGCCGCCTAGTGCGGCGGTGGCCGTCATGGCTGGTACGGTCACGGTGATAGACAGGGAACCAGCACCGCCGACGGCGGTAACGGTAGCTACCGCCGGGGTGTTGGTGGCTGTGAGTGACCCCGCACCGGCAAGGGATACGGTGGCGGTGAATGCGGGCGTGTTCGTTGACGAGAGGGCACCATTACCGGCGAGGGTGGCTGTAACCGCCAGGGCTGGTGCCGTCGCGGAAGCGCCGAGCGTACCCGTACCGGTGAGGGTGGCTGTTGTGCTGTAGTTGCTGGCCGAGGCGCCGGACAACGTGCCCGTGCCGCCAAGCGATGCGGTCGTGGCCATGGCCGGGGCGGTCGCAACCGCACCCAGTGAACCAGTGCCGGACAGGGCGGCAAGGGCGGACTGTTGCGGGGTCGCAGCAGCCGACAACGTGCCAGCACCGCCGAGCCCCACAGCACCCGTCCACGCCGGCGCGTTCGTCACCGACAGGGCGCCGGTGCCGGTCATGCCGACAGCGCCAGTCCATGCCGGGGCATTCGTGGTGGTCAGGGTGCCCGCACCGGTCAGGGTGGCAGCAGCAGGGATCGCCGGGGTGTTAGTCACACCCAACGAACCAGAACCCGCCAGGGCCGCCGTCGTGCTGTACGCGGGGGAGCCCGAGGCGACAGCCACCGCAAACGTCAGCGCCTCTTTTGTCGAAACCGACGGGCCAGACACCGAACCAGTCGGCGTGAAACTCGTCCCCGTGTTCCCATCCGCCACAGCAACCGACAGTTCATAACCGTCAGTGCCCGACGCGGCCAGGGCGAACACGTCCACGTCCTCAACGGGTGTTGGTGAACCCGTCCACGTGGTGGAGGTGCTGCCGCCCGTGTTCGGCACATCCACACCAACAGCACCAAACGTCGAGTTAGTGCCCGTCAACCCGGTCAGGGCAGGGTTCGCACCCGACAAGCTGGCCGTCACAGATGAGACGGAACCCTTGAACGTGGAACCCGCCGCGAACTCGTAGATCACGTACGCGCCCGGATAGTTCGAGGCGTTGTGTGTGGTCGTGAACGAGGATTCGGCGGCACTGGCTGTCTTATACCAAACGTACAAGCCAGTGTTGTTGACTGCGGAACCACCGGATGGCAGTGTCCAACCGGTCGGGGTGGATGAGGTCACGGCGGCGTCGAGCACGCACACGAGCAGGTTCCCGGCGGTGGCCGGGGTGAAAGATACCGTGTTCGAGGCGGTGCCGTTGCGTGCCGTCTGGACTAGGGTGCGGTTGACCCATGATGCCATGGTGGCCCCCTAACCGTTTATGAGAGCCCGGTTAGGTGTTTCGCGTTCCAGAAGAAGTCGGACGCCGCCGGTTGGGTGCCTTGTGCGTGGGCAATGTTGTTTAGGTTGGTCAGGTCGGTGTATGCGGCCCGTAGTAGGGTCACTTCGGCTTGGGTGTAGCCGAGTCCGGTTAGGTCGGTGTCTTGCTGGGTGTCTAGCCAGGCTTTGAAGATGACGATTCCGGAGAAGGTGTCGCGGAGTGTGAGGGCGAGGTATCCGGCGCGGGAGTCGATGTTGTTTTTGTCGGTTGGGAATCCGAGCACGGATAGGCTCCTAGGCGATGGTGAACGTGGGCGTGATCGTGTAGGTGCCCTGGGACGAAAACGTTTGGGAAGTGATGCCGCAACCGTCCTGATAGATGCCCGCGCTTGACAGGTTGAAGAACTCAAAGCCAACGACGGTAACGGCGGGACCCGGCACGTTGAAAACCATGGGGGATGCCGACACAACACCATTTGTCACGGTTCCCCAGGCCGCCGCGATGCGGGCGTATGCGGGTGATCCGCCCGTTACTTCCGTTCCCGAGCTGGAACCCGGGGCCGTGGTGGTCAGTGCCCCGTAGAGAGCTGTGCCGATGTATGAGGTGGCAAGCTGGTTTTTCATTGCCGTTGTCAAAATTGTCATGATTCGTATGCCACCCATACCGCTGATTGGTCGTGCATTTGTGGGTCACCTGACCCTTGGAGGATGAACTTTCGCCCGTTGCTGTTGACGAATTCCACTGATTCGCCTACTGCCAGCGGCCACCCGAAATCTGGGGTGGTTGCGTAGCTGTCCATGGTGCCATTCGCCGCGGTGCCGTCATACATGTTGACGGCTACCCGGCTTGGACCGAGGTTCTTGAAGTGGTAAGTTCCGGGGCCGAGGTCAACAATGAAGCCGCCCGAACCGTAGTTGAATATTCCTAGGGCCATGGGTGTTATTCCTCCGTGTAGGTGTCGCCGCCGGGGCCGGCGTCGTGGTCAGTGCCAACAACAATCCGCTGCCAGCGAGTAGCCGCGTCCGCAAGGTACGTGTCCAGATCCGCCACCGGCACAAAATCCACGGCTTCGTGGATCTGCGGGCCAAGGTCGGTCATGACGGCGGTTTGCATTTGGACGCGGCGTTTCTGAATGAGTGTGGGCATGTTGGGCTCCTGGGGGATCAGGTGGTGGTGTGGTTTGCGGTGTAACGGTCGTCGTAGCCGGGTTGTTCATCCATGAACGTGAGCAGGGTGAGCGCGTGGAACGCGACGGCGGCCATGTGCGGGCTGCCGGTTTCGGTGTCCATGTCTTCGCCAGCCCAGAACTGGGTGGCGTGACGCTGCATGGCGGCGAACGACTTCGACCATTCATAGCCGGCGCGCCAATTGTGGGCGGCGTATTTGCGGGCACCAATCCCGTAATGGGTGGCAACCTTCGTTAGCGCTTCCATGGGGATGAGGTCGAACGCGGCCAGCTTCACGCCTTTTTCGGCGCCAGTGGCCGAGGTCGTGCGCGTTTCGCCGGAAAGTTTGGCCGATATGTCCATAACATGTTCGGGTGTGAACTTGGCGCGCATGCGGTCGCTGTAGTCTTCCAGCGTCTCGTCGTCGTCCTTGGCCCGGCATGCCGCGCACGTCCACGGGTCGCATTCTCCACGGCAACCGACACGGGCCGGGTCGGTGGGATAGTCGCCGTCTTCTTCGCCGGGCATGTACACGGTATCGGCGGGGATCGTGTCCGCATGGTCGATACGCACGCCCTCGTCAAACGTCACAGGACGGCCAGCATACGTGCCAGTGCGTGCCTGCAAACGTTGCCGCAGTTCAGCAATCGTAGGCAGCACATACCCCTTGTTCCGGCCACTGTCCAGATACACGTCATCCCACGGCACCACCGGCAAACCCAGCGCAATCGCGGTAGCAATCTCGGCGGTCGCCCCGGCGGACTCATCCGAACCGGGCAGGGTCGCCACCACATGCGCGTGTTGGCAGATCCAGTCCAAGTCTTCACCCAGTGCTGTTCGCAGGTCGAACCCTTCACGGGCCAGGTCTTCGTTGCCGGTCATGCCGGTTGCGTCGAACCCGTTCTCCCTGTCTTTTTCGGCGGGGTTGAAGACGGTATGGCCGGCGTTGCGGAGGATGCGGGTTGCGTGGTCGAATGCCGGGAAATTGAACGCCTTGATTCCGCGCATCGGACCGGAAAGATAGATGTGCATGGTGGTGCTCCTGGGGGATAGCAGGGGTGCGGGTTTGGTGACAGTGTGTCAGTACACCGTTAGCTGTACTATGGTGTTTGTTGACACACTGTCATCCATGGGGTCAGGTCAGCGTGTACTCGTCCTGCCACCGAACATCCGGTGTAATAACGAACGTCAACATGCCCGGAATCGAATAAGTGCCAGTTGCTTGGGAGAATCCGGGTGAGCCCCGATCCTGTGAACGGGTCTGCCGCCACAGGGTGTCGCCCCAGTCGGCCATTTCGTCGTGGTGGAAGTGGTGGGTGATGAGCACGTCGGCGTCGGCAACGTCACCAAACCTCTTGCGTGCTGCGGCCATGTTTTTCATCCATGCGTGGGCTTTGCGTTCCGTGGTTGGCCCGGCCACACCTTTGGCGAATACGTCGCCGTGGGTGGTGGCAACAATCCACTTGTAAACGTGGGTGCTTACTGCGGCTTCGTCACCGGCAATTGTCCAGTCGATGTGCCGCATTTCGGGGTCGCGGCTGAGTGCGAGTTTCGCCATTTCTACGGCGTGCGTGTCGTCGTTGTCGCCCAGGGTGGTGAGTTTTCCGTTGATGCGGTGTTCGCCGTGGTTGCCTTTGCATGCCAACACTTGGACGTGTTCGAACATGGGGGCCATGGTGTCGAGGGTGTGCAGCAGCAGGGCAATGATGCCCTCTGACTGTTGTTTCCGGTCGAGGTCGAGGTTGAATGCCTGGTTCGGGTAGATTACGCAGCCTTCGCCAAGGTCGCCACCAACCACGATTAGGAGGTTTTCGAGGCGGCGGCCGAGCTGCCGTAGTTCGGTGACTCGTTGGGCGGCTTCGGTGACGTACCGGTGGAATTGGGCAATCGTTGCCGGGCTGCCGCCGTTGTAGGACTGGCCTAGTTGAATGTCGTTGATGCACATTCCAAATGTGGAATCTTGGCCGTAGAGTATGCCGGCGGTGCGTGGGTGGTTCCACGGGTTGTCGTCGGTGCGGAGTGCTGCCAGGATCGCTACCGGATCAACGCTAGGGCCAGTGCGTCTTTTGGTGAATTGTGCCCGGTAGGAGTACAGGTTCACAATGTCGCGGGTGCCGTCTTCGAGGGCCTTGGATTGTTGCCAGGTTCCGCAGTGTACGGTGTCGCCCACGATTTCGAATTCTTCGGGGTCGAGGTTGAAGCGCTGGAAGATGTGCCGCCAGTCGGTGACTTTTTCGGTGGTTTGGACGCCGGTGAATTTGCCGCCGTCGGGGCCTACTTCGACGTGTCCGGTGAGGATGTCGGCTGTGGCTGGGTGTGTGGTGCCGGTGGTGTGGGGGGCTGGTTTGCCGTAGCAGATGCAGTCTTTGGCGCGGTGCCGGTTGATGGCTGATTTGCTGATGCCGGTGATGGTTGCGGCTTGCCGTGACGTGTATTGGTCTAGTCTGTCGTCGATTTTTTCGGCGGCTTCGGCGTATTTGCATTGTCCCATGGTGTGCACCTTTCCGGCGCGGTGGGGCGCTGGTGACTTTGGGTAGGCCCGGCCGGGTCCTGGCGGCGTAGTGTCGCTACCGGCCGGGTAGTTTTTGGGCGCTTGTTCAGCGCGGGGCCGTCTGTCTTCTTTAGAGACTTATCGACTATCACAAGTAAAACATCTCAAGTGTGTGTTGTCAACACTTCAAGCGGGTTTTTTGGACATTTTTTTATCCTTCGAGTGCGCGCAGTTCTTCGGGGACGATGGTGGGGATTTGGGCGGCCTGTTCCGGGGTGAGGTTGAGCCGTTCAAAGATGCGTTGTAGGACGTGGACGACGGCGTTTGCGGTGCCTTCTTGGATGCGTACTTGCCGTTCCATGAAACCGGCTTTTACGAGTAGGTCGAGGAAGCGGGCGGCCCGGTCCATGGCGCGTTCGTATAGGAGTACTTCGGCGTAGATTTTTTCGTCGCCGTTGTGGTCCGAGCCGGTGAGGTTGTCGAGGGCGTTTACCCTGGCACCGAGGGCGTCGCACATGGCTGTTGCTGCTGCCGCCAACTTGGATAGTTCGTCTAGGGGGTCTTCTACGTTGTCGATGCCTTCGTGGGCGATGACGGCGGCGGCGTCTTTTTCGATGGCTTGGGTGCGTAGTCGTTGTTCGGCGGCGGCTTTCACGGCTGGCGCTTTGCCGCCGTGCATGACGCACACGACGCCGCCGGGGATTGGGTTGCGTCCACATTGTTTGCCGCCCCGGTTGTGGGCGTGGCATTTCTCGGGGTGCTCCCACTCGATGGGTGGCTTGGTCACGGTTCGGTGTCCTTCTCGCAGTCGCGTTGCCGTTGAAGTTCTTCGCGTATCACTTTGATACTGCTCCAAATCATCACTGGGATCGTGAGGATGGTGAACATCAGCCACGCCCACGTAATAAAGTTCATGGCTTCCACGTTTCGGCGGTGAGTGTGGCTGTTGGGATGATTGACGCGTGCTCCCATTTGGTGATGTGTGACGCGTGGTATCCCCATTGTTCGCCGCTGCCAACAGGTGTCCATGTGTTTGTGGGGATAAGGTGGAACGGTTTGGGCGGGTCAAGGGTAATCGGGTTCGCCCCAATCAAGGCGTTGTTCAAAATTTCGTGAACCAGGATGACGCTGCCGAACTTGGTGGGCAGTGGTTCCGGTTCGGGTGCCTTGACTATGCGGCGGCGGATCTTGTCTGATGCGGTGCTCGGGCTTAGTCCGGTCAGTATCGCGCCGCCCAGTGTCATCCATGAGGAACCGGTTCGGCGTGCGGCGGTGCCCCGGTAGGTGTCTTTCCGGTCATCCACGCTGGCGTCGATTTTCAACCGGTCGCCTTGCTTGATCTGGTAGAAAGGGATTGTTTCCCATTTTTTGCTCATGGTCGTCCTCCGTTGTGGATGAGCGGTTTGAATGCGGGGCGGACGTGTGAAAACGATCCCGGGATGCTGCAATACTGTGCAGACCATTGATTGAGGTGTCGGCTGCGGCCCACGTAGATGATGAAAGATTTGCCTAGTTTGATGCGGGCTTCCCATTGGCCCCGGTATTTGGCTTCGAGGCGTTTCCTGCTGCGTGTTTTCATGCTCCCATTTCCTCGCGGTCGTCGTCTCGTATCGGTCGTGTTGCCCACCACATGGCGGTGCTCCACTGGCTCCAGTACGTGGGAAACGGGCATTTTCCCGTGGCGCTGCATCGCCACGGAAGATTTGGGTCGGGGGATGTTTCGGGTGATTTGGTGACGTTGATCTTGGCACGGTAAAACTTGATTGTCATGGTTCCACGCTGCCGTCCGCGCCAACCTTGACCGAGAACCCGTAATCCCGGGAAAACGACAGCCAATCTGTCATTTGTACCGTCTCAATCTCCGAAAGACGCATATCCCATGCAAGGTGCTTGTACAGCTCTTTCACGTTGGTATCGCTGTACTCAATGAGCGCGTCTGAAACGCGTCCTTGAATCCACAGCTTCACGCTGACCGGAACCAACGGAACGCCTCCGTGATGGTCCAACCAAAGCTGTTTTACCTGTCCGCTAAGCTGCTGATATTTCATGGTCTTGCCTCATCAAGTCTGCTGTTGGAAAATATCTTTTGTCGGGCTTCTATACATGCGTTCTCAGCCTCGTGGATGTCGATATAGAGGCCCAAATAAACGTTTTTTCTTTGGTGCATAATGGACGCTGCCCATTTGGATGCGCCCTTATGCCATGTGACGCCACGGATGCCCGATGAGTGGTTGTTTCGGTTCGCGCCGTGGCGGTTCTCGTTGTTCTGTTTCGAGCTAACGGCATGTAGATGCGATGGTCTTACGCATGGGGGGTTGTAACACTTGTGGTCTATCACCGCACCGTCGGGTATCGAGCCATTGGCCAGTTCGTAGGAATAGCGATGGGCCTGCATGTTATCCCCATGCGGATGAAACACGCCGTAGCCCTTGCGGTCAACGCCCATGGTCCATGTCCAGCAACGCCCCAGTTCGGGAAAGTCGGGCGGGATTGGGCCGTTCTTATCTACGTGTAGCCAAAAACGATCCTCTACTTTCATGCCTGGCGCTGTCATTTGCTGGGCTCCATAGCTTCGATGGGGGAGAGTTTTTCGCCCGCTTCTGCGAGCATGATTAGCCGGGCGACGTGCCCGACGATGTACCGTCTGGGGGCGGCTGGGGTGAGTAGGCCGCGGGACGCCCAAACGTGGATGCGGTGGGCGTCGATGGCGATGCCGCCCAGGTTGAGGGCGCGGGTGATGGTGGTTGCTGTGGCTGCGGTGTGGGTGGCTTGCCGGTAGGTGTGGAGTCGGCGGGTTTTGACGTCCCACACGGTGTCACAGGTTGGGCATGTGGTTTTGGTGGTGTGGGGTGCAGCCCAGAGGATGGTGCTGCAGGGGGTGCCGTGTTGTAGGCCGGTGGTGCATTCGCCTACGAGCATGCGCCCGGGTTGGATGTCCATGACGCGTTCGATTTGTTGGCAGGCGGTGGTTATTTCGTCGTAGGCGTCGGCGGCTGCGTCGTGGTGGGTGAGGAATTGGAGGTGCCGGAGTAGGTAGGCGGCGGCGTCTTGGGCGGTGGGTTTGCCCGTGTACCGTTCAGTGGGTCGCCACATTTTGATGTGGTGGTGGTCTCCTGGCCGGCGGATTGGTTTGCCGGTCTGGTCTACGACTGGTAGCCATTGCCCGTCTTCGTCACGGACGAGGGCGGCCCAGGACATGAGAACATGCTTGTGCCGGTCGGCGGCGTTGGATGCACCGATGTTGTACATGAATTTCACGGGGTCTATTTCGTCGGACATGCCGTGGCCTCGTGTTTGTGCCTGTTTGGTGAGGGTTACGTCGAGGTCGTCCAGTAGTGAGCTGGTTTCTAGTAGGCAGGTTTCGAGGTAGTTGCGGCAGGCGGGGCAGATGGTGGCGTCTGTGTAGTTGGTGCGGGTGCAGGTGGGGCATTGGGTTTCAGTCGTCATTGGTTTCGGACACCATTTCGGTAATGAGTTCTTGCCACCGTTTTTGTGCCTCGGTGATGGCTTGGCGCGGCGTGGGGGTGTGGCATGAGCATTTGTAATGCCGTGAGCATGTCCCGTACGGATTCCAGCAACAGCCCCGTTTGTGGGTTGAGGAACTAACCGGTGTTGTTGGTTGCATATCATAATTATATCTTTGCAAACGGGTGATCCCTCCGTTTGTAATGGATATTTTGGGCATAGTTTTATATGTCGCCGGTGTCAAGGTTCAGCAATTCGGCGGCGACTTTGGCGGGACGCACGATTTCGCGGATCTGCTGGTTTGCTTCCCGTATGGGTGCCCATTCGGTGGCTTTCGCCAGGATTTCCGGGTGCGTGTTGCGGGGTTCCGCTGTGGGGGTTTCGTAGACGCTGGCCACGTCCACGTAGGCGACAGCCAGCACGAGTTCGTCCACTTCGTCCGGGCCGCGCTCGTTCCAGAATTGCACGAACCCGTCCGCGAACTTCACGCGTTGCGCGTCCACAGTTTCGTAGGTGTGTGACTCGTCCGGGTTGATGGTTTCCAAGGCATAATGCAGCATGGGGTAGGTTGATTTCCATTCCGGTTTCATGTCGGCGGCGGGTGCTCCTGGGTGGTTCATTGGTGCGTGTTCCTTTCGGCTGTGAGCCGGATGTTTTCGGCCAATAGGTCTTGGATGTCCCGGCAGTTGAACATCCCCTTTTCGGGCATTCTGCCGTTGTCGCCTTCAATTTTGGCGTTCAGGGTTTCTTGGATGCGTTCGTGCAGGTTGAGAGACGCCCAATGCTCGGTGTGTGCTTTTTCCCTGATGGTGAAGCAGGTGGGGCACGGGCAGAAGGGATAGTGTTCTTGTTGGGTGGGCATGGCGGGTGTGCGCTTTCCGGGGATGGTTGGGGTTTGGCCGGCGGCCAGGATGGTTGTGGGGCGTCGGGCGTAGGTTCCACTGATGTTCATGGTTGCGGTGCCTCGTCGGTGGTGTGGCATGTGCAGGGGCATGGTGCGGGCTGGTCGGTGTTGTCGTCCCACCCGGTGCCGGAGCATGTCCGGTGTTTTCCGTCGCGGCAGTCAGGGTTCATGGTTGGTCCTTGTGGCATGTGCATGTGCATTTGGGGTAGAGGCAGTGGGCGTGGTCGTTGAGTTTGCACCATCCGCTGTCGCCACCGTGCGGGCGGTGACCCGTGTTTTGGGGGTTGAGCTGGTCGCTCATGGTGTGGTGCTCCGTAACGTTTGTTTGGTTTCGCATGGCCAGTCTTGGCCGTCGGCGGCGCAGACAAGGTTGGTGTCCTTGTAGTCGCACCCGGTGATGGTGGCGTGTACTGGGTGGTGCAGGTCTGCCGGGTCTGGTTGCCACTTCACGGGGCTCTGCTGATTTCCCACGGGATGATGTAGCGGCTGGCCAGCTCGGCCATGATGGCGCGTGAAGCGGCATCGCATTGTTCGGCAATGTCTTCGGTGGTCATGCCTGCCCCGTCACTGACTGGGTGGTTGAACAGGATGGCAGAAATGGACTCTTGCAGGTTTGGTCGGCGGTTCATGATTCCACCGGCTGCAAATATTGGACTTCCCATGTGGGGTGGCATTTGGATGTGAACTTTTCGCCGTCGAACCGGACGCCGATGTACTGGCCGGGGAATGACACGATCACACCCGGCCTGCCTTCGACGGTCACACGCATTCCCCGTTTGGCTGGCACGCCGTAGTAGCCGCGAACATACCCGGCGGTCATCCCAACGCCTCCCGGATGTGTTTCCGGATGACTCCGGCATAGTGTCGGTCGCCGTCCGAGAGGGTTTCCCAGTAGGCAATGCTCGCCTCAATGGCCCGGAGCGCGGCAACCAGGCGCGGCACGTCCTCCCGGGCGTGGACGATGAACACGGCGTCGGCGGAGTCGTAATCCATGGTGCCGAGAATCTGATTCGGCCACACGCCCCCGGACTCTCTTTTGTAGTCGTGCAGGATCTCGGAATACTCCAAATCACCCGTGTCCTCATCGACTACATCATTTGCCTTCCACGGTCCCTCGGTTGCTGCGTCGGCTCGTGCCTGGATCTCGTCAAGCGTGGTCATGGTGTTCTCCTTGTGTATCCGTCTCGAACCCATCGGCGCACGTGCAGTTCGCATCCGTACATGAGCGCGATGGCGTTGTTTCCGCCGCTGTGTGTTGCTCGCGTGTTGCATCCGCAGAGGCATCGTCGGCGGCTGTTGGACGGCATGGGCCACAGGTCACGGGTGCGGTCTGCGTGCCCCTCGTTGGGGGTGTATCCGGGAAGTGTCCGGGCTTTCATGGTGGCTTGCTCATAAGTGGCGCTCACACCTCCACCGCCGTCCATGGCGTGACCATGCGGGAGACAAGCGCACCGCGACGTCTGCGGGCGCTGAGCTGCGCACTGCGGCGGTCCCTGCCGTATTCCCTGACGCGCCCCTCGCCCGTCGCGCCAAACTGAACCGTCCCGGCCCCACGCAGCGCGGCCAGCACAGCACGGGCCTGATGAGCGTACTTCCGTTGCTCTGTCGTCTGCTCGGCGTTCGGATCAACCCACTTGGAATAGATCTCCCACCCGCACTCGTCGCACACGACGGCGCCGTGCTCGGTATCTGGCACCCAAGTGTCATGCCCTGCCAGCGCTGCCGCGATGATGCTCTCCAAATCCGGGGCTGGTGGTGTTGTGTTGGTCATGATGCCTCCCATAGTGTGCGTTCGGTGTAGCCGGTGCCGTGGTCTTTGCGGGGTCTGCTGGGCGTGGTCCAGCCGGGGCGTGCGGGGCGTTGGGCGATGACACGCCAGCCAGCGGCGCGTAGTGATGACCCGGACTCGGCGCGTTGCGTGTAGGTGATGAGCTTGCGGTAGCCGAGTGCGCGGGTTGCACGCCACGCCGCCCCGTACAGCTTCGAGTTCGCGTTGGGTGTGCCGTCCGTGGCGGTCCGGTTCACCTCGAGCGTGAGGCCGTCGTCAAGCATCCTGGCAACGGGACGGCCCACCATGGCCACACCAACGAGCTTCCCGCCAGCCTCCACACCGATGCTGAACTTATGCCCGACCGGAGGCTTGCTGTGGCGGTGGTGCAGGGCCACGAACGCGCAAGCATCCGCGAAGGTGACCGGAGTCAGTTCCAAGTCCGGGGCCGTCACGGGGTCACTCATCGTCCAGCGCCACCTTCGCGGTGTCGATCAGGTCTTCTTCGTCATCGTCGAAGCAGATGAAGTCGAGTACCTGGTTGGGTGCGCTGCCAAGTTCGCCAATCTCAAACAAGGCGAACACTCCGGGCTGGTCAAGTAGCTTGTCGATCTGGTAGTTCACGCCGCCGTGCTCGAAATCGGCTACGGTCTCGTTCAGGCTGCTCATGAGTCTTTCCCTTCGATGGTGGCGGCGGCGTAGGTTGCGCACGGCCAGCGGACTTCACCGGACAGGCTTCCCTCGGTGTAGTCGCAATCGCCCACCGCTTCCAGCACGTCCTCGCTCGTGCATTCGATGCAGAGCTTGTGCATGGGGATTTGCTCGCCGTCTGCGTCCACCTTGAACACTCCGTTTACGTCGTCGTACTCCCAGACCTGGGATGGCTGGTGCAGCGCGAGGATGGGTGCCAGTGCCTCAACTTTGGCTTGGGCGGCGATGAACGGGGCAGCAGCGGCGACAGCGCCGGCCAACAGTGCCCATCCGCCATGCTCAGCGAGCCAGTCAGATTTCGACACTCCGGGCGGCGGTGTGACTGTCCGCATCGCATCCTTGGCGGCTTCGATGGCTTCGGGTGTTGGGGTGGTCATGATTCGGGCCTTAGTGCGGGCTCGATGACGACGGCGGTAATGAGCCCTTCCCGCAGTCCTTGAAGAATCGGGGTGAACATGTCGCCCAACTGGACGGCGTTGTTCGGGTCAAAGTATTTTTGGTACTCGTCGCCCGTGATCAGTTTGACCGATGCGTGCATCATGGCCGGGTGTCCTCGTCGTAGTTGGGGCGGGTAGCTAAACGGCGCATGATTTGGTGTTCGTATTCCCAGCCGGTGCCAGGAATGCCCGCAACGTTCCCGGCCTCGTCGCGCTGGTATGCGCGGATTCTGGGGTTGGCGGATGCCCGCCAGTATTCGGCGGCCAGCTCGGCGTCCGTGAATCGCTTGTCCCGGGCCAGGTTTTCCACCTCGTTCACGTAGTGAAAGTTGCGGCTGTCGGTGTGCCCAATGTCGTAAACTTTCGCGCCGGGGGTGGTGTAGTGCCCGTGACATGACTTCACGCCGTCCGGGCAGTCTTCCCGCTGCCACGGTTCACCCATGGTCTTCATGACTCGGCCTCGTCCTTGTATGTGAGTGTTACGCTCGTGCCCGTCACGGGGCGTTGGTAATAGATGCTGTCAAACGTCCGCGCGAACTCGATATGGTGGGTGCGGAGTCGTGCCACACGTTCGTTCATGGCATCGTTGGCGTTGCCTTCCAAGTCCCACACAACATTGGCCGTGCTGTCGCTTTGGCTGATGGTCAGCGTGTAAGCCATGGTGACGCTTCTTTCCGGTCGATTCGTGCGGGGTGGTTGTTGGGTTGGTCGAGGTCAACCCATGCCCGGTGCCAACCATTGGCGGCGTCTGCGATGAGGGGCCGGTGGTTGGGGTTTTCGAGGCCGTGCCAGAACAGTTCCGTGTTGGCTTCGGTCGTGGTGGGGTGGAAGCTTTGGCGGTTGCAGTCCATGCATCCGGCGGTGATGGTTGGTGTTCTCATGTTCTGATTCCTTGGAATGTGTAGACAGGTTTCCCGGATGGGTGGTTTGCGTCTGCCCGGTAAATGGCTATCCCAATTTCTGCGTCCGGGTTTTCGGCAATGGTTTTGTTGATTGTTTCGATGGGGAGTTCTGGGGTTAAGACGTATCGGGGGAGTGGTAGGTGGTGTTCCATCATCATTCCGTCGCACGGTCCGCCGAACATTTCAACTAGCATGGCCGGGTTCTGTCTTTCTTTTGTTTCGGCGGGATTCTTCCCGGTCTTCGATGCAGCCCCAACAGTTGCAGTCTGGGAATAGGTGGATGCGGCATTCTGGGCATAGGCGGCGGCGGTCGGTTCCGCGCGTGTGGAAATGTGTTTTCATGAGAACCAAATGTTCCGGCGTTTCTAGCTGGAAACAGTTTTCACATTGCAGCGTGTAGAGGGTGCGCCGCCCGTCGGGGTTTTCTTTCTTGCCGACGATTCCGCGAACCAGGCCGGGAAGATCCGGCAACCGGGCCGGTGCGGGCGTACTCATTTCAGGCCAGCCCAATGATCGAGTGCCGAGTATTCCGGGTTCGGGTCAGCCGTAATGATGGTGGCGATAACCCGATGCCAAAGGGTTTTGATGGTGGTAAACATTTTGTTCTCCTTGGGGGATCAAGGGCTTTTTCTGTGTTCCCGCCCCACCGCTTGCAGGTGGTGCCCGGCTGGTTCCGGTGCGGGTTCCAATGACGGAACGGGGCTGCTGGTTAGGGCATTGGCGGTGTACTCCTTCGCCGGGGTTGTGGTGCTGTTTTGCTGATACTTCAAGTGTACGACTTACCCACTTGTAACGGTATAGGTTGGCAAAGGTTTTTTGAAGAAATTTTCAGGCATCCTCGGGCCGTACGCCGGACAGGATGGCGGCAAAGTCGCGCAGCGTGAGCGTCACCCACTGATCGGCGGCCCTGCCTTTTCCGTGACGCTTGTGCACCGTCACACCTGCCAGCGCTGCCAGGTTGATACGCTCGGCCTCGGCCTCGGACGCCCACACGGAAAGCTGGACTTTCGCCGTGTTTTTGCACTCAACAGCCACACGCTGCCCGTGAATGGTCACGCCCCGAATGTCGCCCTTGTCGTGAGCGCCGGTCTTCACCTGCCGGTCAATTCCGGGATCGTGCAAGACGGCGGCGAGGTAGTCCGCCGTGCTGCGTTCAAAACTGCTGCCGGCTGCTTTGGCTGATGCCCTGTTCCTGGTCATGATGCTAGTTCCTCCGCTTGGAGTGTTTGTGTGCGCCGTTCAGGATGTGCCCCCACAGCCACAGAATAGCCGTCAGAATCGATTACCGTAACGGTTTGGCTATGGGTAGGCATCCGTGACCCTCGCAACGTCATAGCGCGGCTTCTAGGCGTCCCGGCGTGTGCCCGCCCAAACGCGGCAGCATCCGCCACCGCAGCATCCGCACGCCTCGGCCCAAGATCCACCGACTCCGGCCAACGCCGCAACGCCCACACCCGCACCGCCTCCGCCTCCGCCATACGCGCCCCGGCTTCCTCGGCCTCCTGCTCCGCAGTCCGCGCCGCAGACTCCGCAACCGCCACACGCCGCCGCAAACGCAACAACCGGGCATCCGTCCTGGCCTGCTCCGCAGCCTGCAACCGCAACTGCAACAACGCCATTTCCCACCGGTACGCTTCCGCAGCCTCGACCTCGGCTGCTGCCACACGGTCACGCAACTCGGTTGCGGCCCGCTGCTGTGCCTTCGTGCCGTAACGCTTGTAAACGGTCACGCTGCCCGCGCCCGTTCCCCGGCGGCCTTCGCCAGCTCACGGCTGCCCGTCTCCCGCAACGTCTGCTTGTACGCCCGGTGTGCGTTTCCCTCGCGCCGGCCAGCCTCGAACATGGCCTGAAACTCGGGCCGGTGGATGTGCTTCACGTACGCGTCGTACGGGACTTCCGCCGTCAACGCCGGGCCGGCGGTCAACGCTGATTGTGTCGCCGTCGTGCGTTCCCGGATTTCCGCGCACGCCTTGCGGATCATGTGCGGTGTCACGCAGGTGTCGTTGCCCCGGTAGTGTGCCAACGTTGCTTCCCGCACCTCGGCGTTGGTCGCGGCGGCCAGGGCGGCGGCCCAGATCTGTACATTCGGGTCCGTCACCTTCACCCGCCCATCCGACTGTGAAAGCCAAGTCAGATACGACGTTGTTTCAAGAATGTTCATTACTGGGTTCCTTCAATTTCCAATTGAGCCGAATACTTCGCATGCAATGCCGCACCGGCTTCTAAGTTCTTTTCCGCCGCCGTCTTGAACTGCTGCGGTCTGGCCGCCGCTTTTTCTTGGTCACCCAAAAGCCACGATTTCCACGCCTCCACCCAATCCGTCTTGAGCTGTGAATTACCGGCGACGGAGTTGTAGTAGGATTTGAATCTTTTTGTGGAGTTCTGCCAGTTGACGTTTGGGGTGTTTTCCAACGCCCACGCAATCATTGGGGGCGTTGCCTTGAAGTCGCGCGGGATGCGTGTTGAGCTTCGCGCGGCGGTGCTGGATCGCGGCGGTGCGCCCGCGCTACCCCCGCTCACTGCTCCCTGCTCACTGCTCACTGCTCCCTGCTCAGGGGAATCATTTACGGTAATCCTCCGGAGACCTTCGCGAGGACTACCGTAATCCGCGCCATTACTGGGATGCGGCGGGGTTGGTTTCGATTTTTGAGCAGGCACCAAGTTTTCTGTTGCCGAACCGTTATAGTCGTCTGGCATGTCTGGCAAAACGCTCTTGGCCGGGTGTGACGGGCGCTGATGTTCCGCCCAGTTCAGCACCACAAGATACCGTTTGCCGTCCACCACATACCGCGCGATTACATCATCATGCGCCAGGACACATAACCATTCCTCCACCATCGCCGGGGTCACGTTATCGTCCAGCGGGTACGTGTCCGCAACAATTAGTTTTGCGTTATCGCGTCCCTTGCCATAGTCGTCAACGTATCCCCAGAGCATAATCCAGAAATAACGGATCTCCACCGGCCACGCGTTGACTTTCTCGCTTGTGCGGATTTCCGGTTTGATAGACCTGATACGTGCCACCGATCACCACGCCCAATCTTCGGGAATCATAAAAAACACTCCGTCTAGAGGTTCTGGCGCCGGTCCTTCCAGTGGGCGAACAGGACTCTGCCTGTTCCAGAACGGGGATTCCTCAATAATTGCCCTGGCCTCCAAAAATTCAGCCCCGCTCCTATGCTCATATTTGAGTATGCTAATCCACGATGCAAACGGTATCCATGGTGCATTGTTCCGCTTGTGTTGCATTAGCCGCTTGTATGGTTCGTGGGACATGCCAACGTATAACAGTCGCTCGTTCCAGTCGAACACGCGGTAAACGGAACACTCGCCGTTGAGAATATGGTTTCTCATTTTTTCACCTGATCTTAGGGTTTGTAGCCGCATTGCGGGCACCCGGTTGTTTCTCGGCACAGGATGCACAATGAACAGTCTGTCGGTTTCGCTGTGGCGGGTATCCATGTAATGCCGATGATGCCGCCCTTGAATCCGCAATAGGCGGTTTTCGGGTGTACCTCCCGGTTGCAGTTCATGTGGAAGATATGTTTTGTTCTTTGTGCGGGTGCCAGTTGGTCGGCCGGTGCCGTCTTGGTGTCTAGGGCGCTCATGACATCATCAAGGATTCCCCGGTGATAATGGCCAGGTCACGGGCGCACGGCGGGCAGACAGCGTTACCGGACATTTTCACGCGTTCGCGCTTGGTGCCGATTTCCGTTTCGTTCTCGGGAAATGCCATGCCACGGCTAATCTCGTGCGGCTCCAACATGCGGAATTCGCAATCGTCGAGTTCGGCGGCGTCCCATTCGGTGAGCCCGTGATGCAGTCCGTTGGCGGCGAACGTGTCCAGAACATCCGAAACCAGTTTCGGGGTGTTGTGCCCGCGCAGGGTCGTAATCATGGCGAACCGGTCATGCGTGGTGATGGTGGGGATGGCTTTGGTCAGTTCGTGCATGGTGCCGTTGCCGTAGTACTCCATGAGCATGGAATGCCCGGGCGTGAGTATCCCCGTCTCGTTGCGGGTGGTTTGGGTGCGCATGGCGTTCGTGACGGGCTGGGCCGTCTTTCCGTCGCGTCCCTCTACAGGGATCAGCAGTGAACGGGTGTATGCGGTGGTCTGGGTGGCGAACGGTTCCCGGTCCACGGCGCTAATGATCTGTGACCCGCGGACACTATCAATGCTCATGGGTGTGGACCCGTACATTTCCAGCCCGTTGTGGATGCGGGCGAGAGTCTTGGGGGCGAGGGGCGCCCATGTCTCGGTGTTCGTCTTCTTGTCCGTGAACTTGCGTAGTGGCCTGTCTCCGATCCGCTGCCCGCGCAGGGTCCAGTCAATCGCGGTTGAGGCGGGCAGCCATGCCGGTTCGATGATCCGGTTTTTGCAAGACTGTTTCGGGCAACGCCAGTTGTATTGTGCTTTGTATTTGCCCCACCGTTCAGGCTTTTTGAAGACCTGCATGGCGCGGACAACTTCCCCGCATGATGGGCAGTAGGCATTGGGGCGCAGCCGGTCAAAGTCGGGGGCCCTGTTGCCCTTCTTCCAGAAAACGACGTACATGCGATCCCGGGATTGTGGTGCGGGTAACCCGCCGAGTTGGGCGTGCATCGCGTTCATGTAGACGATGTGGTGGTTGTAGCCCAGTGCGGTCATTGCCATAAGCCATGCATCGAACATGACCCAGCGGGCCGCCTCCACCACGTTCTCGGTGATGAATATCTGATAGTTGTGGAATTCGGACAGCCGGCAAACGTCCCACATGGTGGCGCGTGACCGTTCTGCAGCCTCGTCGGGAAGTGTGTCACCGAAAAGGTCCGGCTGGTTCGTGACTCTCTTTTTGCCTTTGGCCACGGTGTGATTTGTGCATTCTGGACTGCCCCACGCTGCCACGGTGTGCGGGAAATACTTCGGGTCTCGCTGGGAAATGTCGGCGCAAATGTGGTCCGTGTCTTGGTGGTTTGCGGCGTGGTTGTCAACGGCGAGTTGCCAATGGTTTGCCGCTACGGCCACGGACATTCCCGGAACCTGGCTAATGCCGGTTGTAGATCCGCCGCGCCCACAAAACAGGTCGGTCCAGTCGATATCTGTTTTGGTGGCATTCATGGTTCTACCTTGATTCCGTGGCGTTGCAGGATGGTGTCTGGGGTGAGTGTGTGGGTGTTGCGCCCGGTGCGGTGTCTGTATTCCCGCATCCACTTCGCATAGGCGGCGAGGCAGACAGTGCATGCGGGGGACCCGTTGCGTTTGTGGTCGAAATATCCGTGGTGCGTGCCGCACCGTTGGACAGTCTTTTTGGTCATGCCACTTCTCCAAAATTGAGTACGTTCTGTGACAGGCGCCGCGCGATTTCCTCGCACCAGTGCTCGTCTTTTTCGATGCCGACGGCGCGGCGTCCTAGCTGTCTGGCCGCGTCCAGGGTGGCGCCAGATCCAGCGAACGGGTCTAGAACCGTGTCGCCCGGGCGGGTGCTGGTTTGGATCATGTGCCGCAGCATGGTTTGGGGTTTCTCGCATGGGTGTTTTCCGGGGTGCCATGTGACGGGTGGGAAGTTCCAGACGTCGGTGGAGTGTGCCCGGTCGGTGATGGTGAAGGGGCGGCGTAGCGTCTCAAATTCGTTGCGCAGTTCTTCATACTCGCGACGCAGGTAGTCGTATTCGGTTTGCAGGTACGCGTGATCCTTCGCCAGGTAGTCGGAACCGGTGCTGTTCAGGATTCCGCGCATGCGTTCGTACGCGTCACGGGTTGGCAGGGATGAGCCCTCGGCCCAGCGTGTGGGCAGTGCCGAGTCATAACCCAACGCCACACCCAACGCCCCGGACTTCCAGCCCGCACGCTCCCATTCGGCCTGCATGTAGTGGCCGATAGGTGCGAACACTTCACGGTGCAACGCCTTGGCCGCGTCCCCATACACGTCATCGAACTGCTCCGCAAAAACGATGCCTTCCCACGGGGAAAGGTAGGAACGCATGGCCGCAAGCTCGGCCTTCTGGTGCCAACCGGATTCCTTGACCCACCGAATCGAGTTCAAGACACGGAACCGGTCACCGATGATCCGTTCAACGGATGAGGTCATAACCGGGGAGGCGAACACCCACACGGACGCGTTGGGTGCAAGTAGCGGTTTCGCGTGGTCGAGGAACACGCCCATCCATGACAGGAATTCGTGGGCTTTGTCCCACTGGTTGTCCCACTCGTCGGCCTTGACCTTGAAATAGGGTGGGTCTGTGAGTAGCGCCGCAGCCTCCATGTCAAGGGTTGGCAGGATTTCGAGGCTGTCCCCGTGGTGGAGCGTCACCATGTCGTCCTGGTAATAGATGGTCATGGGGTGTTGAACTGCCTTTCCCACAGGATTAGGTCGTCTTCCGCATTTGCAGCGGCCATTTCTTCCGGTGTGAGTGGAAAATCTTCTGATGAAAAAACGATGGTGGGCGGTGTGACCGTGCACCGTGACGTGTAGGCGAGGATGACGGCCCGGAGCCCGACAACGGCGAGGACGCCCGCTGTGATGATTAGGGCAGTTTTCATGATCTGGACGCCGCCCGTCTGGCCTGGTTGTGATATTGCTTGGCGAGGTCGTGACAGGCGAGCGTGCAATAACTGCCTGCTTCCGGGTCGTGGGTGTCGTCGTAAATGGTTTTCCCGCAGCGGGGACAGGGCGGGGTGGTGGATTCTTTCCATTCCAGTTTTCTGGTCCAATGCCACGAGTTGTACTGGCATCGGTAATACCTGACCGGGTTGGTGCTGCCATGTTTTTTGGAGAATTTGCGGTACTGCATCCGGGCGTCTTCCAGCGACAGGCCGACGATTTTCCCGCACCTGCAACGGACGCTGAACCGTCCAAGGACGAGCTGCCCCATGGCTAGGCTGCCAGGGCTTGCGCGTCGTGGATGGCTTTCTCAATCCACGGCATGATGTGGTCGGGATCATCGTCGTCCTGCCAGTGGGCGAGGGTTTCGCCAGGGTTGGTGATGGTCACCATTGTGTGGGGGAGGTGCCCGCACAGGTCCAGCATGTAGGCGAGTACGGCCCGGTCGTCATACATGTTGTCGTGCCAGTACAGGACTTTGCTTTCCCGTAGGGCGTGGATGGTGTTGGTGAGCCCTGAACCGTTCTTGCTGCGCGTGTAGAGGTTGATCTGAAATTCGGGGATGAGCATGCCATCGTAGTGGGGGCGTCCGCGACGCATGACGTTGCGGCAGGTGGCGCAGTAGTCGGCTTTTGAGCCGACGCCGAGTCGGATGCCGCACCGGTGGCAGTCCACAAACAGGGGCATCTCGGGTTCTTGGAGCTCGATGAAACGGTAGTCGATGTGACGCATGGGGTTCTTCTTTCTGGGTGTGCCGGGGCACCGGTGGAAGGTGCGGCGCCCCGGACGATTTGGGTTAGTAGGACTGTCCCCATGGGGCGCCGGCTGGCTGGTTCCACTGCTGGTTGTTGCCGGGGCCTGGCGGGGTTTGGGGCTGCTGGGTTGCGCCCCACGGTGCTGCCTGCTGCTGGTTCGGTTGCGGGTAACCTGCGGTCTGTTGCGGGTAGCCGCCGTAACCGGCCTGTGTGGTCGGTGCGCCGCCGCGGTTCCCGGTTCTGTCGGTGCGGGTCACTCGTGCGACGGAGTTCCTAAGCGACGGGCCAATCTCGTCAATTTCCAGCTCCGTAACGGTTCGCTTCTCACCCTCTTTCGTGTCGTAGGTGCGGGACTTCAAACGGCCCGACGCGATGACGCGCATTCCCTTCGTCAGGGATTCCGCCGCGTTCTCGGCGGCTTCCTTCCAGATGGACGAACGGAGGAACAGGGTTTCCCCGTCCTTCCACTCGTTGGTGTTCCGGTCGAACAGGCGCGGGGTTGAGGCGATGGTGAAGTTGGCGACGGGCTGCCCGGACTGGGTGAACCTCAATTCGGGGTCTGCGGTCAGGTTGCCCACAATGGTGATGGTGGTTTCATTGGACATGGTTTGGGTTCCTTCGGTTAGGCGCCGATGCGCGGGAGGTTGCTGTCAAGCTCCAAGGGGATTTGGCCGTCACGCCATGCCTGGACTACGGACGTGCCGTGATCCTTGGCCGTGTACGTCATGGTGAACCGTGACGGCTCATCCGCTGGGTGGTATTCGATCCCGTCCACGGGTTCCCCTTCCGGGGTCACGTACATGTCGCCAGCCACTTTGTAGTCCTCCACAATGTGGGCTGCGGCGGCACCTTTCAGGACGGTTTCCGTCCATGCCTCCGTGGCCGGGTACTCGATGGTTTGTGACCATGCGGGCATGGCTTCATGTTCGATGTGTTCAAGCAGGTCGGGTCGGTGTGTTTTGCACCATTCCTGGAACGCCGCGGGGTCGGACACCACCGTTTCGGGCTTGGGCTCGTTCAGGGTGATCGTCGCCACTTTGGTTCCGTCGGGCAGGGCCACGGAATAGGATTTGTTGCCAGTGTCCCGGTAGCTGTCTAGCAGGGTGTCCATGATGTTGTGGCGGTGGGCGTCGTTGATGTCCTTGACTACGAACGTCATGGCGCCCATGAGGGCGGTTTTCAACAGTTCTTCTTTGAGTGTCATGATGCTGTGACCAACGTTCCTTCGACTGGGGTTTCCGATGCGAGACGTGCGAGTTCGGCGTCAATGGCGGCGAACATGCCGTATGTGTTGGGGATGCCGGCCCGGTGTCCTTGGTTGCGTAGCGCCATGAGCTTGTCCCGGTTCCCGGAGGCTGCGGCGAACAGGGCGGGCCAGTCAGGTTGTGTCTGGACGGGCGGTGTTTGGGATTCGGGTGCCGGTTCGGGATGTGGTGTCCGCGTGTTCCGGTAGCGGTTGACGGCTGCCGCTGCGGCGTCCGCGTCCGTTGGTGCCGTGTCGGCCATGGTGGCCGAGGTGCGCCCGTCAGCGCCCGAGTATTGCCGCGGGGCGGTGGCACCGTCCACGTCCACGCCCAGCATGCGCCACAGGTTGTCCATGGTGAAGTCTGGAAGCGGCTTCTTGTCACCCACCTGTACGTCATATTTCAGGGACCGGACACCGGTGATGTAGGTTTGCCCGCGTTCGGGGATCTCAATGACCACACCCACGTCATAGGGCAGCGACTTTTGCGCCTTGACCTTTGAGGTCTTTTCCTTCGTGGGCTTCCCGGACGCGTCCATGACGGTCACAATGTCCAGACGTGCCGTGATGATGGACGGGCCGTTGTGTGCCCGCAACGCGTCCATGACATCGAACCATTGGTTTGTGGCGCGGTTCCATAGGTCGGGGCCAATGACGGCTTCCGCGTCGGTCTTGGCTCCCTTGCGGCGGGCGTTCGCCCGTGCTTGGGCTTCGTCCGAGAGCATTTCCCACAGGCGCGTCCCGGAGTCGATCACAACCAGGTTGGGCTTGCCGTTGGGGGTGGGTTCGGTGACGGCTTCCCGCACTTTGCCCAAGATTTCCCGGTAGGTGCCGTTGTGGGGGACAATCTCGAAACGTGCGCCGGGGATGGCGCCGTATTCGTCGGGGTCGTCTTCTCCGACACCGATCCAGAATGTGCGGTCGATCAGGTCTGATGCGGAGGCGAGGGCGGCGGCGTAGGACTTGCCCGCTTTCTCACCGCCAGCGATGAGGGTTATGGGCCACGGGGGTTTCCCTGTGGGCTGCCGGGTCTGGATGGTCATTTCTTGCCCTTCCTGCATGCGGCGCATAGGCTGCCGCCATGTTTGATGATGTCGGTGCACACGAGGCAAAAGTTTTCGTGCTCAAGCTGTGCGATGAGGACGATGCCCGCATGTGGCTTGTTGCGTATCGCCCCACAGAATGCATGTTCCTGGCCGACTATTCTTTCGTGGCGTCCCATGCAGTACAGGTGGCGGATTTGGTCGGTGATTGCGGAGAGCCCCGGTTTCGTGTCGGTGTCCATGGCGATCATTTCTGCCCCATGTTGCGGTAGCTGGGGGAGTCGTAATAGTCAGTTACGCCGCCGCCGGCTGGGGTGGCGTCGTATTCGGCACCACACCTTGGGCACTTGTCGCATTCGGAGGGGCGGCAGCCCGCACAAGTGCAGTCGCAGTCCTCCACCCTGCATGTGTCGTGGCACATGGCTACGCCGCCTCGAAGTAGAACGGGGCGCGCACCGTGTAGTCTTCAAGCAGCCGCCACAAATCAGTGTCAAGCACATTTGAAAGGGTGGCGTATTCCATGCCGTAGTCCTCGGGGCGCATGTCGGAATACTCCCCGGTGAAGTAGTACAGTTCCTCCATCCGGTCCAGAGTTTCGAAGATCTCCAACAGCCTGTCTCCGTCAATGTCGCACTGGATGGCGGCGGATAGATCCCGCTGGAACTGGTTGGTGAGGTAGTGAACGCTCAACCAGTCGATGTCGGGCAGTTCCTTGTGGAACGTGACGATCATGTGGCGGGCTGCCGCTACCGCGTGTTCTTTGGTCATTCTGGGCTCGTACATGAGCTTGTCCTTTCGGTATGCTTCAATTTTACGCTCTTGTAATGGGTGTTTCTAGTGTTTGAAACGGAAATTTTGGGTAAAAAAAATCAGTTCCGGCGCGCCCTGGTGCCAAGGCGTCTTTCAACGGGTGCCGGCGCGGGGGTGATGGTGTGCAGGGCAACGATGGTGGCGAGCTGTTCCGGCGTGAAACGGAGAGTTCGGGGGCCGAAACTGACTGCAGGCCATTCCCCGGTGTGTGCTTTGGTGCGTACCGTGCGCACGTCGATGTGGAAAAGGTGGGCTACCGTTTCCGGGGTTTCGAGTGGTTCCATGGTTTCCATTTCAGCCGCCGCATTCCGGGCACGGGCGGGGCGCCATGTCCATGCACACGATGCACATGTTCCGGTGGGTGGGGTAGCGTCTACCGATGACGCGCAGGGATTCGACGGGGCGGTTGCGGGGGGTTCCGCAAAGCGCGCGTTGCGGGTCGCCGTGGTGGACACAGTAAATGTGGGTGATGGGTGGGGCTGTGGGTGGCGCGCATTCGGTGCATTCGCACACCGTGGCCATCTCGGTCGTGGGCGTCATGGCGTGGCCGCCAGGTCTTCATCGCGGACTTCGTTCATGGCTTCTGTGAGCCGGGCGCGGAGTTCGTCAGCGTTCCGGGTGTGCATCCGGAACCGCTCTGCGAAACGGTGCGCGGCGTCGATGTTGCCGTTCAGGAGGTGTTGGGCGCATATCCGGGCGGCGGCGTCGCGGGAGTCGTCGATTTCTCCCAGCTTGTCGTAGCCATTGTTGATGTCTTCATAGGTCATCATGGTTCTAGCTCTTTCGTGTGGTGGCGGCGTCGTGCTTGCCAAGGCCGAGTGTGTGCCGGTGGGTGTCGAATGCGGCGGCGGCGTGGGGGAACATTCCCGCGTAGTCCTCTTGGATGAGGCGGGCGCGGGTGGCTGGGGCTAGGTGGCGTGCCATCACAACCACGCCCCGGTGGTGGCCGAGTTCTGGGTGAGGCCGTGGGCTGCGTTGACGTGCGCCCACATGAGGCAGGATGTGAGTCCTTCCACCCATGTATCGTGGCATCGCCCGTGCAGGTTGTTGTGGTGGTCGCGTACCGACATCTGCCAGACGCCGTGATGGTGGTCTGGGTGGTCGGCCACGTAGACGAGGCGGGGGACGTGCCGGCGCGGGTCGTCGAAGCTGCGGAATTCGGGGGCTGTCTTCTTGTTCATGACGCGTTCCCCAGCATGTCTACCAGACCGGTCAGAATGGTCATGGACAGCACCGCCAATGGTGAGAATTCGGATTGCAAAACTTCCAGCTTGGCTGCGATGTCTTGGCGGATTCTGGCCGGGTTGTCATTTGCGGGGATTTCGAGGTACGACATGACTATGCCGCCTTCCTTGCTGAACTGGATTTCGGGTGTATCTGAACAGTAATGCTGTCCAGCTTGGTCGCAAAAATTTCGTCCACGGGCACTCCAAGGTAGTGGGCGATGCGGACTGCGGATTCGACGCTGACAGCCTTGGCGTGGCCTTTGGTGAGCCGTGCAACGAATGAGTGGGATTTGGGTCCCCACCCTGCCGCTGCCGCCAATTGGCGCTGTGAAACGCGGCGGTTCTCCATGAGTCTGGCCAGGTGCGCCGGATCTGTTACTTGCATGTAGATTCCTGCGACTCTGGGCTGTGCTGTGGTGGTGCTCATTGGGTGACTCCTAACTTTTTGTGGTGAACAGGTTTTGTGGTTCAAGTCTACTGCTTTAGTGTCCAGTGGGGAACAGGTGTGCAAACTTTTTTGGCCCAATTTTTCGCGTCGGCTGGACAGGCGTGCAGTAAAATGGGATGTACAAATAGTGAACAGTGAGACGGGTGCCATGCCTTTGTAGTGGTGACCGTCATAGGCTGGGGGTCGCTTTACATAGCCATTTCAAACGGGAAGACTTAGGGACATGAAGCACACACACCCCCTAGCGGAGCTGATCGACGAGACACGCCGCGTCAACGGGTGGAGCGATCAAGACATTGCTGACCGGGCCAACAGGTTGGGTTACAAGTTGAGCAAGTCCAACATTTCACGGATTCGCAATTCAGAAATTATTGCCCTGAACATTGGGTTCGTGAAGGCCATAGCCGCAGCCATGGGGCTGCCGCCGGCCATGGTGGCCCGTGCCGCCCTGGCGTCGGCGGGAATCATCATCGGAGTGGATGAGTGGACGATTGAAGAAGCAATCAAGAGGGACATCACCCTGTCCCTTGAAAGCAAGCAGACACTGTTACTCATGGTGCAGTCGATGCGGATAGCAGGAACCGATGTCACACCCGCAACAGGCATACAGCAGAAGATCGGAGCCGCGGCAGTGCCCGCGGCACCCGAACCACAACTAACAGAATTGACAGGAGAAGATGATGAGGACGACAACGACGGGCAGGAGAAGATCACTAACGTTTTCCGGCCACATGAGAAGATCCACCGGTGGGGCGGTGTCGTGCCGGGGCAGACCGGCGGGAATGGCTTGTTCAGCGACACCGACGACGATGCCGAGTGGCGCGACAGGTATAAGGCAGAATAGGTGGGTGCCCGGCAGTGGTCGGGCACCCAGCTAGCCATAGGTTAGTAAGGAGAGAATCAAGACATGTCCGACAACGGTGGAATGACGCTGGCCGAGCTTATCCAGGCACGGCGCAGTGGTCGCTCGTATGAGAATTTAGCTCATGATTCGGGGAACCGCCCTAAGCTGTCGGCATGGCAGCAGTGGGGGAACGGGTCGCCGCGCACGTTGCTGCCGGAGCCGGACAGTATCCGGGGCATTGCCCTCGCACTGGGTGTTTCGCATACGGACGTGCTGCTGGCTGCCGCCCGGAGTGTGGGGCTGGTGGTGGCGGCTGATGATCCGTCGGAGCTGCGGATTGCCGGGGCCGGTTTATTGCCGGAATTCGCGCAAGACACCCTGTTGATGATGGCCCGCACCCTCGCATTGGTGGCTCAACCGGAACCGGTAGATTCCCCGTGATCAACGTCTCCGTCCCCTGTTGACATGTCAACACGTTAGTGTCCCTTATTGTTGATAGAAGGCGTCTAATGTAGCGATACGTTCCCGCTGTTTGGGCAAAGTCCCGGAATCACGGGGCAGGCGTCTAGGCTGTATAACTACCGATTTCCCGAAAAGTTCCGCGTGTTTACGCGGATTATTGGCATATTACCTCGCTGTAGTTGACACGACGGCCAAAATGGTTGACGCCGAACGCCGCGATGCCCCGCGTTTTCGTTGACGCCGAACACTAAAATTAGAGTAGACGCCGCGCCGATACAGGCCACCGACGCCACGAAAAAACTATCTACAGATGGTGAAACCATGGCATCCATTCGCAAAAGAGTACGCAAAGACGGCACACCCTCATTCCAGGTCATGTGGAGAGAAACAGACGGCACCCAAGCATCCGTGACATTTCTCACCGAACCCGAAGCCATCACCCTACGCAAAGCACTAGACGCCAACGGCGGCGACTTCGCCAAAGCGCAAGAGGTCATCCTTCCCGTCAAGACCCGGCCCCACACGGTAGCCGAAGTATGCCAAGAACACATAGATACGCTCATCAAGCCCATCGAGCACACAATCAACAATTACAGGGGCTACCTGAACAACCACATCCGCCCGCACATTGGTGGTGTCCCTGTGGACCAGCTCAAGGACACCCAGATCACGGCATGGGTGCGCGGCCTCATGAACAAGAAGACCGGGAAAAACCGCACCATGAGCCCCGTCACCATAGCCAAGATCGTCACGTTCCTGTCCTCGGCCATGGAAACCGCCGTCACGCGCGGATACCGTCCCAACAACCCATGCACCCGCGTGGACCTGCCAAGCGTCGAACGCGCCGGGGAAGACATGCTATTCCTGACAGTGAAAGAATTCAACATCCTACGCGCCGCCATGGACGCGTTCTACCGGGTTTTCATCTCCTTCCTTGTCATGACCGGGGTCCGGTTCGGGGAAGCCACCGCCGTCACCGTCGGGGACGTAAATCTGTCCGGTCCCCTTGCCACCGTCAGGATCAACAAAGCGTGGAAGACCGACGGCGGCAAACGCAGCTTCGTCGGCCCACCAAAAAACCCATCCTCCCGCCGCACCATCGCCATCCCCGCCATTCTCGCCGAAATGCTGAAACCGCTGATCGAGGGACGACCCACAGATGCTCTCCTTTTCGTGGACAAGCGCGGCGGCAGGATCAAAAACGAGGACTTTTACCGGAATTACTGGGTGCCGGCCCGCGACAAGGCGCACGAAATGGATGAAACATTCGTGAAGCCGATCAAACCACACGGGCTGCGGCACACTCACGCGTCCTGGCTGATCCAGGAAGGCGTGGATCTGTTCAAGATCGCGCGCCGCCTCGGCCATGCCAACACGTCCATGATCGACAAGATTTACGGGCACCTGATGCCGGACGCGCAGATTGAATCCGCAACCGCCATTGGCAAGGCCATGATGGGCGAACTGTCGGAGGTCGCCGCCGCCCAGCTCAAAGAAATTGATCCCCCAAAAGACTAGTCTGACCGTTTCAAATGGTTGTATGCTTGCCCCATACAACCATTTACAAGAAAGTAAGGCGAAACACCATGCGTCACCCTGTAGTAAAAATCGTACTGGGAGCGGCCACCGTTGCCATGCTGGCCGGTTGCAGCGGGGTCACTGCGGCAACCACGCCCGCCCCGGTGCCCAAGCCGTCAGCGAGCCACACAACGGCCCCCGCGACACCCGCCCCGGCACCGGTCACAACCACGCCCGCCCCCGCCCCGGCACCCGCACCGGTGGCTGCCACCAACCAGCCATGCGCCCAACTTTTCGCCAACAGCGGCGGCAACCTGTGGGCAGTCACCTACGCCGCCAACGCGTGCGACTCCAACGGGACACCCATCCAACTCACAGGCGACGCCAACACACCCGCCGGCAGGTTCATCGCCTACCCCGGCGGCCTCACCCTCACCCTGGCAGAAGTGCAGTCCATGCCCAACAGCTACGGGTCAGCCGTCGCCACCGGAGCCTCCGGCAGCCTCGAACCCGCCTACACGCTTGTGCGCGTGGATCTTACCGTCACCAACACCGGCACCGCGCCGGCCAACATTGCAGCCCTGTCCACCATGGACAACGCATTCACGCTCCTGTACGGTGACGCCACGTCTGCGCCCGTGAACCCGGGCATCATTGACGCCACCAATTCCATCGGCCTCGTGCACCAAGCCACGCCGCCCACCGTCGCCGTACCCGGCGCCCGTGCCGACATTTTCGAGTCGTTCAGTGTGCCGACGGCGGACCTGGCGAGCATGTCCCTCGGCGTTGACCCCGACGCAACAGCCGGCTACAGCCCGTACCGGATGACCAACCTTGCCGCCGTCATGGTCCCGTTCCACTAATCGGGAGTGCGTGGCGGTGAAATTTTCTTGAACTTTCCCCCAAAAACCATTGTATTGAACGTGCAACCGCTGTATGATTAGTACATAAGGAAGAAAAGCAAGGGAAGGCAAGACAATGGCAACCATGGACAGCACCGGAACATACGGAGTCTTCTACACACGCCCCAAGTTCAGGAATGGGATGATCACGGACGGCGGATGGTACATCAGCAACGTTCACACGGCCACCAAGGCTAGCCGCGCATATGACAGCGAAGAAGCCGCCATCGTAGACCTCGAACTGGTAGCCGCACAGACCGAAGCCGCCAAAGCCGCACGACTCGCCAAGATTGAAGCCCAAGAAGCAGCAGACGCCGCAGCCTACGAAGCATCACAGCGGCCCCTCCGCTCCACCCGCGGCGGATACACCACCAAGCGCGGCAGCGTCTACGGTGAAGGACGCGTCTACGATGACATGCCCGGCGCCACCCACTACGACAACGGAAACGGCAAGTTCAGCATCCAGATTTGGGACAACTAAAATGATCGACTACCCAGAATTCGACCTGTCCACCCAGCCGGCGACTATCACCACACTGGACGGCATCGTCCTGAACCTCGGCTACGGGCAGGAAGTGTGGACGACTTCCCGATACGACAGCAACGCGGCTGTCCGCACCACCGCAGACTATGTGGTGTGGGATGACTACGACTACATTTCCCCGGAATGGACCGGTGCCGCACAAATCGACCGTGGACACAAGCAGTACGGGCAGTACCGCGGGCACGTCGGATATACGTCCATGGTCGGGCTCACACGCAAAGACATCACGGACCTGATCGACTCCATCCGTAGCATCCAAGAGCACGGGGCAGCAGTCACACACCGCTACGGCATCAGCGGCCAAGGCGGCGAGCCGCGGCAGGATGAAATTTTCGACACCAAAGCAGCGGCGTTGAAGGAGGCTGAAATGCATTCTGGAAACCCGGCCATCGTGGTCGTGCCCTTGACGATTGAAGAGTCGGAGCAGCGGGCAGTGTACGCGCTGCGGATTGCGCGGGGAAAGGCAGAGCAGGCAGAGATCGACCTCAAGCGTCAGATCGTGGACGCTCGACGTGCGGGGCTGTCGGAGAATCGCGTGGCCAAAGAGTCCGGCAAGCAGCGGCCCTACGTCAAGAAAGCCACAGAGGAAGGCGACATTTAGACACAAAAAAGAGCCCCGAACTGTCCGGAAATTCCGGACAGTTCGGGGCTCTTGTAACGTTTTCTTACAGGTTCAACGGTGACGCCACATGGGCGCCCGTGGCTGTGGGCGGGGTGGCGTCAACAGTGATGACGGCGGGGATGGATTCAACAATGGCGACGGCGGGGACAGGGGCGGGTGCCGCATAGGTGATATTCACGGCGGATTCCGTGGCTGCGGGCGGGATATCCGGTGGTACGACACGCAGCGGGTCAGTCTTCCACCACGCCGCCAAAGCACCAACGCCCAACGTGACGACGGTGAACGCCAACGACTGGCCGGCACCCAGCCACGCGAACGTGGCCGGGGTGATCGTGGCACCATACTGCAACAACAGGCCAACAATGGCGGCCACAGCCGCCCCGGCGGTGACTTTCGGGGAAACGGGCGTGGACGCCATTAGTGATCGCTCCTTGAGTAGTTGCATGCGTACCGTCCGGCACGCCCAAAGCCTGCCGCGCGCAGGATCTGCCAGCCCATAATGAGCAGGTAGGCCATCGCGGCGGCCGTCCCGGTGATGAGGGCCGGTTTCATGCGGTCAGTTTCGCGGCCAGTGCCGCCAGGGTTGCGGCGGGCAGTTCCGTTTTCAGGGTGGCCGCCAACTGATCTACCTGATCCGCAGACAGGGACACGACACCGACAGGCTTGGAGTTGATCGCGTCCAGAATTCCGGGGACGTTCGTGGTGGCTCCCGCTGCGGTCGTGAATGTCTGGTTCAGGACTGCGGCAGGAACCCCGGCCACGGCGGTTCCCAACTGGGTTACTGCGGCTTGTGTGGCGGATGCCTTGGCCGATGCCATGGCGTTTACCACTGTTTGGTGCATGTCGACGGTGTCACCGGCTGCGGTGTTCTTGTACGCCCAGATCGTGGCCGGGGTGATGGCTGCGGCGGCGGCTGCCGATGCTGCGGCGGCCACAAGTTGGGCGTGCATGTCGGCGGTGTCTCCCGCCGCCGTGTTTTTGTAAGCCCAGATAAGGGCAACGTCTGCTGCGGTGAGTGGCATATCTTCCTCGGGTGTGATGACGGATGACGGGTTCGCGTAGGCGAGCCATTGGGCTGGTGTGATGTAGAAAGCGGACAGGTCAATGCCGGTATAGCCGCCGACACTGCCGCCGGTGCCCGCGTACTGCCATCCGACGAGGGCGGGCCAGGATGTGGCTGGGGGTGTCCAGTTGACGCCCACAAACCCGGTCACGGTGCTGTACGGGTATTGGGCAACCCACAGGCCATAGTCCGCCATGACGGATGACCAGTCATAGGCGAGGGACACGCTGGAAGACATGTAGATGATGGGGCGGATTCCGGTGCGTGAGTAGACGTAATCGAGCCATGCTTTAGCCCACGCCACATCGGACAGGGTGCATTCTTCCCAGTCCAGAATCAGGATGGTTTTCCCGTCCATGTGCCCGGCCATGCTGGCAAGGAATGAATCGGCCTCGGCCTGCGGGGTCGGCCCGTCACCGGCCCGGATGTGGTAGGCGCCGCGCAGCATGCCCGCAGCGTTCACGGCGTCGAGCTGGGCGGACGCGTACGGGTTCGCCCCGGCGGTGCCGTAGGTGACGCCGACAATGACACCATCCGCGCCGGTGTTGGACAGGTATATGCCCGCCTGGTAGCGGCTGATGTCGATCACGTTGAGCGTCACGGGGTGCCTCCTGGGTCGGTGTGGAGTGCATCCACTTTCTGGTGCAAGGAATCGACCTTGCCGATTACTTCATCCACGTCATCGCGCAAGTTGGTCACGTGGGAGTTGGCCACCTGTTGTACGGCGTGTTCCACTTTGTCCACGATGTTCTGCAAGACGATGTTTTGGTCAGCCAGCACCTTGTCTTGTGAGGCGAGGCGCTCGAAAATTCCGGGCACGTAGGCTTGCCCGGTTTTCGGGTCGGCTGGCACGCCGACACAGTTGCGGATGAACGTTGCGGAATGCCGGTACGCGGGCAGGATGTGGCGGAAAAACCAAACCAGCATGGTGGAGAAGAATGCCAGGATGAGGGCACCAAAGCCGCTTAGCGCAGAAATTTCTACCCAGTTCATATCACGGGTTCCATTGCAGGACGAAGGAGAACGTGACGCCGGACGCCATGGCGTTAGATCCGGTCTGTTGCCGAATCAGGACGTGGCCCGTTTGCGGGTTCAGGAAGATGTTGATCGGAAGGTTGTAGCCCGCACCGCCGCCGGCCAGCCATGCCGCACCATAGTAGGTTGGTGCCGTCGCGGACAGAAGCGAGGTAGGGATGATCTGCCCCAAATCCACAAACGTGGTGCCCACGGTGGGGCTGGTTCCTGAGAAGATGAACTGAATGTTGGCAATCAGGGAGGTGATGCCGGTGATGGTTTGCTGGGTGATGGTGCCCGTCGTGGTCGTGTACGTCCCGTTCAGAGGCGCGTACACGGTGGAGACCGGGGCACCAAAAACGGGAAGGACCAGATTGGTGATGTCGGAGTTGAGGATGGATGTGGAGTTTGCCCGCACAATGATGTAGCCGATGGCGAGGGCATTGTTGGGGATCGCGGGCGCGTTCGCCGGGTACGAGGCCCCGGAAATGGGGGCGCCCGTCGCAATAAACGTTGTGGACACTTGGTTCTGGGTGCCCGAGTATTGGGAATCCTGGATAGCAACATAGATGACATCCACGCGCGGTAGGGTCGGGCTGGATGCTGTCACCGGAACTGTAATGGCCGATTCGTTTTCGGTGTAGTACATGGCCTGTGTGGAGAACGTGCCGCCGGCAACGTTGGACACGTTGGTGCCGGGAATCCACAAACGCCCCACACCCAGCAGGACAGCCATGGACGGGGTGCCCGTCTGGGTGATGTTCAGGTCAGCTTGCCGAGCCAGGCCGCCGCCGGGCGGGATGATGGAGGCCACGGCCTGCCGAAAAAGGTTCGCATTATGGGCGGCGTTTTGGAGGCCGAAAGGTACGGTGGGGAAAGCCAAGACGGGCTCCTATGGTTGGATCGTGTACGGCAGTGGTGCTGGTTCAGGCACCGGGGCGGCGTAGGACGGGATGTTGGGGTGCCATGCGGTCGGCGTGTACGCGACACCCGTGGCGGCCGGCCCGGACGGCGGGGACCACTTCGGCAACGGCGCCTGCACCTGTGTTTCAAGGGCGGTGATCCGGTCGAGGGCGGCGGCAAGCTGGGATTCGAGGGCGGCAATTCTGCCGTCATGGTCAATCAGGACTGATTGCTGGGCGACAGGCAGAAGGTCGTACCGGATGCCGTCAATTTCGGAGTCGTACCATTGGATGATTTCCGGCACGTGTTCGTGCACCTGTTCAGCAATCATGCCGAACTCGTTGGCGGGGCCGGTGACCTGCTGGGTGGCGCCCACCTGCCCGTCCGGCGGGTCCACCATGACGGGCAAACGGTCAAAAATGACCGGTTGCAGCTTCAAAACTTCGGCGGGGTCGATGTTGTGGGCGCGAACGTTCGTCTTGTACCGGATGGATGACACGTTTTTGCCGAAAGAATTGAACGAGTCGTTGCCCACCCACACCGCATAAAACGATGTGCCGGGCACGTTGTTGTTGTACGCGTTCGTTGAACCGTTCGCCCACGTCGCGTTGTTTGCGTTCGTGGCATTCGCCACCGGGCTGGAAATGCTGGACCCGGAGATAGGCAGCGTGGGTGGGAACGTGGACGGCTTCCCCGTAACAGCAGTCCATGCCACCGACGTGGCCGACGCCACCTGCTGCCACGCCGTGCCCGTCCAAATTTCCAGCCCATAATTGCCCGGATTGGACAACAGGGCACCCATGCGGGCCTGTTCCGTGCCCGAGCTGTCAAAGCAGCGCATGGTGCCGTCGGAGGTTTCCAGAAAATTAACGAGCACGCCCGCCGAGTTATACGCCTGCAACCCGGTCGCGTCCGTCGCCAAGCCAGGCGTGCCGCCACCAATCTGCCCCGTAGACGCGTTCAAAAGCAGGGGTTGGGTGGATAGCCCGGCCTGTGCCGATTCGATGGACTTGAGCCGTTCAGCCAAGGCGTGGCGGGGGTCAAGGATGGGGTTCACCATGGCGGGGATACTTCCTTAGAAGACGGGGGGAGTGTTCAGGGTGAGGACGACGCTGGCGGTTCCCTCGGTCGGGTAGGTGACCTGGTAGGCGACGATCCGCCACCACTGACTGAGCCCGTGCGGGAAATACGGTGTGCCGGCGGCGGGTGATGTCACCAGCACGTCGTCACCGATGCTGAAACCGCCCAGCTGGCATGACGCATAATCCACCGGCAAGGTGACGGTGAAGACGCGCACCGGGTTCTGGAACATTTCGGATGCGCCGCGGGCGATACTGTCAAGGTGGGATTGGGACGTGACCCGGTTGTATTGGTAAAGGGCTTGCTGGCGGGGCGGCTGCCCGAGCCCGCCAACCAGCACATCCGAAAACACGTCGGACACGGGTTGGCTGGCGCCAGTGCCGGAACCAACCACCACTGTTTCGTTGCTGGACGCCGAGTTATCCACCGCATAGGACCATGTGGCGGCGGTCGTCAGGTCGATCACAAGGCCGGACTGGGTGGCGTCGATCCCGCAGCGGGGCGCGCAAATGTTGAGCAGGTGTTTCGGTCCGCCCACGGGCTGGAAGCTGGAAGACATGTAGTAGTCCACGCCGCCATAACCGGCCGTAATGCCCATGGTCAGGTCGTTCATGATCTGTGACACCTTGATCCGCTGCCCCAGCTGGTAGCCGGGGACAAACGAGGGCGGCGGGTTAGCCATCCGGTAGCTCGGTGTCACGAACACTTGCGCCCCAGGAACCAGAGTTTGCACGTCCTGGATGACGTTGTACAAAAGCTTCGCCGGGGTGGTGCTGGTCGTGTATGACTTCGCAGCAAAAACACTGTCAAAGTAACCGGTCAGCATGGTGCCCGTGATGGGCAGCAGCGGCGATGACGGGTCCATTGTCTGTGTGCGCGCAATCCCGGTAAAGAAGATCTGTTCCGTGTCCGGGTCGGAAAAGATCACCTTAAACGGGATGCCATCGAGGCCGAGAATAACGCTTGTTTGTTCGGACACCGTGTGGTCGGTCAGGTCAAGGGAGATATTGAAAGGCCCCGCCCCGTTCAAACGTTCCGAAAACGTGGGGGCGACGGCCTCCAAATTGGTGAGCAACACGTTAGTGCAAAGATCCCACGCCGTAATCATGACTTTCTGGGCAGGCACGGCAACTCTCCTTATGCGGCGTCGTAGGTGGGCAGCACGTACGCGGTCAAGGTCGCGTTGACGGCGACAGAATCAATGGAACTGAAACCAATGGACGCGGTGCCGGCGGGGATCGTAAACATGGTGGTGCTGATGTCCACGGCGTTGTTGCGGTTCGCCGTCCCGTTCAGGGTGACCACACCGGATTGTGTATCCACCGTGACAACATCCGATGCGGCAAGGACCATGTTCAACTGGATTTGCTGGCCGGTCACAAGGTTCTGAATCGTGGGGGTGTTGCACGGGCCATGGATCACGAAAAACGGGTTCGCATAGTACTTGCCTGCGTTGGTGATTTGCAGGGAGCCGCCGACGGATGAACCGAACGAGAGCGGGAACGTCAACGGGAAAGTGGCGCCCGTGGTGGGGTTCGCGAGTCCGCAACTGGCCGATGCCGGGATGGCGTCGTACAGCAGCCCGTCCGGGCATGTCCACTGGGAAACGATGCTGATTTGCCCGTACCCATAATTCTGATCCACGGGGGAGTTGTACCCGGTGGGGCGCCCAAAAAACATGAGCGGCACGGCACGGTTCGGCAACTGCACCTGCACGTCGTAGACGGGTTTCATGGTGCCGATGCCCGCGTATTGGCGCAGGTAGTCGCCGCCGGTCAGGCAGATTGTGGACGGGTCTTGCACGTTCTGGTGTGCTGCGGATGCCATGGCCCGGTACGTTTCAGTCAGGCCGGGGACTTGGGTGATCTGATAATTGACCGTTACCACGCGTTCGCCCACGAAATTCAGGCCGGGGATGGACCCGTCCCGCTGCCCGCGCGGCGCATCACCCTGGCGGGTGCCAGGCTTGTCCAACAGTCCAGAAATACTGGACAGTTCAACACCCGTACCGTTTCCAAGGATCGTCCCGTTGGGCATGGCCAACTGGTACGCCTGCATCGGGATTGTCAGCACTTCCACGGAGGCGGACACGTTCGGGACGCCAAGCCACATGTAGGAGTATGTGGCGGGCGGGTTGTGACCGCCGGGGCCGGCAGCGTTCGGGGTGCCGCCGTCGAAGTAGGTGCCCGCGCTGGTGGCCTGCTGGAACATGACAGCATCCACATAATGGACTTGACCGACGACGCCGGTAGTCCAGAAAAGCTCCATGGTGGCCGTGGCGGCGTTTGCTGGTGCCACGGCCTGAATGCTGTACTGTGTCCACGTCGTGGTGTCGGTCACGGCACCGGCGACACTGCTGGAAATGTTGGTGCCTGCGGCGTTGTACCAAAGAATTTCCGCAGTGCATGAGTTGCCTGTGGTGGCCGCCATGACGTAGGCAGAAAACACGTAGGACAGGCCCGGTGTGACGGGTATGCCGTTCACGCCGGTGGGGCTGTAGAAGCGGACGGTGGACGTGGCAGACATGGTGATCTGGGCGCAGCTCGTGCCAACATAGGCTTGCGCCGAAGTCGTGGTGTTCGTTGATCCCGTGGTGCCCGGCCAGTTGGAAAGATCCATTTCAAAGCTGGGGTTCAGGCACAAGTTGGTGCGGGTGATGGTCGTGGTTGACATGGTGAAACCTCCAAAACTTGCGGACGCGAAAACAACCAGGCCACGACGCGCGCCGCCCGCAACAGGGAATGTTGCGGGCGGGGGCGGGCACCTATTTTTTACGGGTTGGCGGTGAGGGTGAAAGAGCCGGTGTCGCTGACACCCAGCAGATACGGGTTGCCGTTCGGGGCGGTGACGACGATGCCGCCAACAACCTGAATTTCGTGGTAGCTGGTCAACATGCGGTCACGGGTGCCGGAATAGGTGGCACCCTTGTTGTTGACCGTGTTGATGGTGCCGCCAGTGCCGGACAGGGTGATGTAGTTGTGGCCAGTGCTGCACACGTTCCCCATGATGGTCACGTTCATGCCGACGTTGCGCACAACCGTCACCACACCGGTGGTATAGGTGCCAGTGAAAGTGTTGGCCAGGATCGAAACACCCTTGATCTTGTCCGCCAAAGCATCCTGCACAAGGATGGCCTGCGCCCCGGTGCCGTTGAAAACGTTCCCGTTGATGCACACACCGGACAAGGTGGCCGCCGTATTCTGTGCCGACGCGTCACCAAAATTCTGGATCGCCAGCCAGTCCACCGTATTGCCGGTGATCTGGACAGCCCGCACATTGTACGACTGGCAGGTGATGCGCATGCCGCCGGCGAGACGATTCCCGGCCACGGTCACATACGATGAATCATCCACCCACATGAGCGACTTGAAAGTGTTCCCGGTGATCGTGACATCCCCGGCCTGGTTCTCAATCTCGCACGATCCGTAGGAATTCGTGTCACTGTAATTTCCGGTGACCCGCACAAAACCATTGGACTGGATGAAATTATAGGAAGTCGCACCCGCCCCGCCATAGGTGGAGCAGCCCGAAATTTCGGTGTCGTACGTTTGGATCATCTGGAAATGGCCAGCATTCCCGGAAGCCGGGGCCGTCGAGGTGCACCCGGTGATTTTCACGTCACGGATGAAATACTGGGGCACGTACGTGTAATCATTGGTCTTGTACGCGCCGCCGCGCAGATCCACGGAATAGAAGAATCCCGTGAAGTCGCAGTTGGTGATGCTGAAACCGGTGACATCCGTGTTGAGCGCGGTCACGTAGGCGTCGGAGACGTAGATAGCTCGGTTGTTGGACGAGTACGCGGAACAGACAAAGCCGATACCGGACGCCGAGAACTGGCCCTTGATGGGGCGCAGCCCAGCCGACAGGATCAGTGTGGTGGCTTTCGCGGACGTACCAACGATGGCAACGTTTGGGTTGTTGATGAAAATCTCGCCCGCGGACGCACAATTATAGACGCCCGGCGGAAGGTACACGGTCAGAGGCTTTCCGGCTGATCCCGCACCCAGGGCGGCGAGCAGGGCCGCCGTGTCGCTGGTCGTTCCGTCACCGGTGGCGCCGTAGTCCATGATGTTGGCAAACGTTGTTGTCAAAGTCGTCCGTTCACTGGGGCTGGCCGGCACCCGTTAGGGGTGCCGGCCAGCGGGTTTAGTACTGGGTTTTCAGCGCCCAACCGATAGAGTTTGCAATCTGGTCGGGTGAGGCGTTGGTGGTGGCGTAGACGGTGATGTTTCCGCCGCCATGCGTGGTGTTGGAAAGCCGCTCATAGCCGCCAGTGCGGTTGTCGATCATGGACCGTCCCGGAGGAACCCAGCCGCCCTGATCGAACACAGGCACGGTTCCGCCCAGTGAGTAGCCGCCCGCCTGGTTGTAGGCGGCTGCCAACGAGCCGTACCGGCTGATGGCGTACCGCATAGACGCGAGGATGTTCGACATCGGATCGTAAATGTTCGTGTTGTACCCGGGCATGGCGTACGCGGCGAACGTGGAACCGATGGTTTGCATGAGCCCGCGCGACGGGTCGCCCGCTACGGCGTTGGAATCCCAATTGTTGATTGCGTTGGGGTTGCCACCAGATTCTTGGTTCATGCGGCGCAGCGTGGTTTGTAGCAGACTGGCGGGTTGCCCCACCATGGCGAGGGCGCGCAGCACGTCCGGCGCCCATTGCTGGACGCCAGCCGCCGCGTTCCCACCACCACCGCCCGGGGAACCGCCGCCGCCAGTGATCGCGCCGAGTAGTTTCTTTGCCTCGTCCCCGAGCCCGTCCACCACGTTGATGGGGAGCTGGAACGCGAGTTGCCCGAACCGTCCACCCGGGGCCATGGACTGCATGGCCTTGATGGGTGCGACGATGAGGCTGGTAATGGTGCCTATCGGGTCGGACACGAAATGGGCTACGTCGGAGACGGCGGTGCCGATGGCGTGGCCGATCCCGCCAAGGAATGAGCCAATACCGTTGAGTACCCCGCCGTCGGCGTATCCGGCAATGCCGCCGTCCGCATAGCCCATGGCTTTACGGATCGCGGAAACGCCGCCGGATTTCGCCATCCGGTTCATCTGGTTTACCCCGTCAGTACCGATGGCGCGCGCCCATTCGGGCCGCATGATCGCTTCACCGCCGGAGACGGCGATGAGGTGGGTGTCGCGTCCGGGCGTGTAGCCTGGGCGTGTCCCGTAGATGCCGCCGTCCGCGAAACCTGCGGACACGTTGGGCAGTTTCAGGTTCAGGCCGACAGCGCCAGCAATACCGTTCCAGACTTTTTCAATCCCGTTGGTGTAAACGGTGTCCACAATCCAGCGGACTGGTGCCGCGGCGGCGTCCTTCACCTTGCCCCATGCGGTGCCAATGAATTTTTGTGTCTGGTCGAACGCGATACCGATAGCGGTGATACCGAGTTTGAACGGGGAGAAAACGTTGTTGTTGATCCACTGCCACGTCGTATTTGACGCGTATTTGATCCCATCCCAGACCGGAATGAAAACATTTTTCCACAAGAAAATGCCTGCATTGCCCAGGATCTGGAATTCAAGAATCCACCCGCCAATGACGTATGTTTTGATGAAATCCCAGACGGAACCGGTCACGTTTTTGATCCCGGTCCAAACGGCATTCACGCCGTCCTTGAACCACCCGAGCTTGTTGTAGGCGATGACCACACCGGCCACGAGAGCACCGAGAATGACAATCACAATGCCGATGGGGTTTGCGTCCATGGCCGCGTTCAGCAGCCATTGGGCGCCAGCTGCGGCCTTGGTGCCCATGGCCCATGCGGACTGCACAAGCGTGACCGTCTTGGTGATGACGTACAGGCTGGACAGGCCGACGGCGAGGCCGCCCACCACGACACCCAAGGTAATCGCGATGGGCGTGTTGGCCTTGAGGAAATTGAACAGCCCCAGGAAGCCGGCTAGTGCGCCTTGCACGGGCGGCAGGAGGACGGCGCCAATCGTGACACCCAAATCCTGGCACGTAGCCCACAGAGTCTTGAGCTGGCCGCCGAACGTGTGCGCGTTCCGTTCAGCCGCGGATTCCACGGCGCCGTGCTTCTCCACCGCAGCAGATGCGGCTTCAAACGACTTGACACCGCCAGACATGACCCCGTTCATGACACCGGCAGCACCGGCACCGAAAAGGTTCTTTTCAGCCAAGGCTTTTTGCTCATCCGTCAGCCCGGCAAGGGCTGGGGACAGCTTGGCCATGGCCTCTTTCATGCCAATAAATTTGCCGTTGGAATCAAAAATTGAGACGCCCAACGATTTCAGCTCATCGTTGACGGGCTTGGCACCACCGAGCAGGGTAGACATGGCCGTTTGCACCACCATGAGCCCGCGCGAACCGGTCACGCCGTGCTGGCCAAGATCGACCATGAGCGCGGACGTGTCCGCCAAGGATGGGGCGGCCACACCGAGACGCCCGTGGAGCTTGTCCACAGCGTTAGCCACGTCGGCTAGCGGCGTGTTCAGGATGGTTGAGGCGTTGAATAAGGTGTTGGACGCCTCGGCGGCGTCGGTGGCGCCCAAATGGTAGGACTGCATGACCACGGCCAGGGTGGACGTGGTGGAGGCGAGATCGCCGCCGGACGCCTCGGCCAGGTCGGAGGCCGCCGTCATGACTTTCAGCGCGTCGGACGACGAGAGGGCGTGGCCTTCAACGGAGGCGAGCTGCCGGGCAACCGGTCCGTAGGCGTTGACCATGGTTTGGCCGCTGAACGTGGACTTGCCCGCCGTGGACAGGAACGCCTTACCAATGTTGTTTGCGGCGTCCGTGCTGATCTGGGCGTTACCGGCAAGCTTGCTGGTGGACTCCTGAAACTCTGCCGCCATTTTGATGGACTCAACACCCACCACAGCCATAACACCGGCAGTCGCCAAGAATGCGGCCTTGGAAATGCCCTGCATTTTCTGGAATGACGCGTTCGACTTTTCACCGGCAGCGGTCGCCTCGGCAGCCATCTTGTTGGCCTCGGCGGCAGTCTCCTTGAACGCCGCGATGGCCTCGGAATTCTTGGCCTTGATTTCCATAAGCAGCGGCGGCAGCAGCGACAAGGGGACCCCCTACATGACGTATTTGTTCCAGTTCGCGGCCATGATGCCGGGCAACTTTTCCTGCAATTTCTCGGCAGCCGGCCCCATGTATGGGTAAGCTTTTTGGTGGTATTGACGCCCCAACGAGTCCGGGCCTTCGAAACCTGTTTCGACACGACGCGCATAGACTGCGGACGGGCTCACAGTGTCCCGGTACTCACCCATCCCCACATGTTCTAGGGGCGTGTTGAGGATGGAGCGGCGCAAGTTGCCGGTAACAATGTTCGGCTTTGCGCCGCCCACGTGCGGTTCGCCCCGTTTGTGGGCGAATTCAAACCCACCCTTGGAATCTTGGAGAAACATTTTCGTGCCCTCTTGCACGGTCGCCTTCGCCGCCTGGTCGGCTTGCGCCCCAACCTTCACAAAAGCGTCCTGCAGCGCCTTCAAACCCTCGGTGCCCACGGTGAAACCAGCCACAGGGGCACCGCCTAACTGATTCGGGGTGTGGACGGGGCGGGCGGCGGTGCGACGGCCTGCCCTTGAGCTTTCGCCTCGACGGTCCGGTACGCGTCGTCAATGCGTAGCAGCCACTCCACATCGTGGATGGGGGTGTCCATGAATTCTTCATGGGAGGCGCCGAACAATTTCCTGTACCGGTATTCCCGGATGCGGTGCCTGGTGTCCGGGGTCAGGTCGTTTTCGGTGCCCGACGCCGAGCCGGTGCCGGCGAGGATTCGCCCGAGCTGCCAGAGCTGGGAAAAGGGCTGGCATCATCCGCCACGGTTACATCGTTCGGTTCGAATGATGCCGGGTCGGTGTCGGGGGTGACGCGGGCTTCCATGATCGCAATTTTCAGGGCGTTGTACACGCTCAACGGCATGTCCTGCACGGCGTCCACGGTTTCGGGGCGGGGAATGTCCAGCGTCCACGAACCCAACTGGGCGTAGATTGTGGCGTTCTCCATGAGTGCCAGCGCCTCGGCCTCGGCCTCGGACAGGTGCGGGTCTGGCATGTCCGGGACGGGCTGGCCGGCGGCCTGCGCGGCGGCCACGTTGGCCTGGTGTTCAATCTCCTGCCGTGTCAGCTTGGCCATGAGTGCCGGGTAACGGAACTGGATGACGTCCATGGCGCGGGTGCGGCGCGGGGTCATGTCTTCCAAGTCGAGCAGTTCAGCAGTGCCGCCGGGGATGTTTACAGTATGCAAAGTCTTGTCTCCTGTGGGGATAGGTGGGGATATGACGGCGCGCCCCGGAGGTGGGGCGCGCCGCTCAAAACGGTATGGTTGGGATGCTCAAAATGGTTTGGTAGGGGCGGATCAGAACGGGGTCGCGCTGGTGGTTGCCAGGATGGCCCGCATGGGGGACTGGTTGCCGTCAAGGGCGTCCACCGTGTTCATGACAGCGCCGAACGTGCTTGAGACCGTCATCCATGACGTGTTGGACCCTGCCGGGGGTGCGGTCAGGTAGTAGATCTGGTTGCAATGCAGGGACAGGCCGTGCGCGGAATCGTTCTGCGGGTCCGCGTTGATCGTCAGGGACGGTTGCGCGTTCGTCAACAGGTTCACAAGATCGTTGTCCACGGTGCCCTGGAACACGGCGTCAATGGTGCCCGTCACATCCAACGGGCCGGAGAAGATCGCCAGCGGGTTCTGTGTACCGTTCAGGACAGGGATGGGGGCCGTGGACCGTTTCAGATCCAGGGTCGCACCCGTCCGGTTGCCAATCGGGACAGACCCAACCATGATGTTGGTCGTGTACGGCGGGAACGGCGGCAGCGTGGTGGGCGTGTTCGTCGGGGCCGTGACAGCGGTGGACGGCATGCCCGCCCACTGCACATCGAGGGTCGTGTTCTGGTTGACAACGAAAGTGAATTTCAGGTCCGCAATCATCATGCCGGGGATCTGTTCGCACTTGTCACCCATGAACAGCCATCCCGTGTAGCTGGGCGGCTGCCCGTTGCCGACGTTCAGCAACGACACCTGATGCAGGTACGTGGCTGCGGAGCCGACAGTGCCGGTGCCGATGGACGTTCCCGTGTCCGTGTAGGTCAGGACGGTTCCGACACTGGCCACAAGCACGTTTTCAGCACCCGTGGCGATGCCCCGGTAAATGTTGTACCCGGTCGCACCGGTCACAGCCGTCCACGTCAGAACCTGGGTGGATGTGGAACCGGTCAGCAGGGCCGTAACCTCGTTGGAACCGGGCGACTCGCCGCCGCCAGCGGTCGCCGTGACCTTCCAATACATGTTGCCCGCCGGGAGTGTGCCGCCAGTCGTGGCCGTGGCACCCTTCGTCAGGACGGTTGCGGGCAGCGGCAGCACCGTGTCAGCGGTGCCGAGCGCCGCCACAAGGTGCTGCATCACGGAATCGTTGTACACCATCGTCTGGTAGGACAGTTCCGAATACGACATGCCCTGCGTCGCCTGGTAGTTGGTGCCCATCATGCCGCGGATGTTCTGGTCCGTGAGGACGGTCACGTTCGGATTCCACTTGGGGGACGACAGGGGGATGAAGGCGGTGGGTGCGGCGGCGGGCACGCCGTAGGTGGTTTCCTTGGCGATGCCGAGCCACTGTTGCGCGCCCGGGGTGTAATTGATGGTCATGCGGTGGGTTCCTGTTCAGTGGCGGGGTCAGCCTCGGCGGGTGCGTCGGGTGGGGTGCCGTCGGGGTTGGTGTCTGTGGACGTTTCGGCGGGCGGCACAATCAACAAGCCGCCCGGCCCGACGGGTTGCGGTTCACCGTCGAGCAGCAGCAGCCCGGCCAGCTCATACGGGTCATCCGTGTGCACCACACCGCCCGTATCAATCACGATGGTGGAACCGTACGGGGTGGTGTTGTCGGACCCTGTGACGGCGTTTACGCCCTGAATAAGGCCGGTAAGCATGCGCGGAAAATCGCCAATGAATTTGTAGTCGGGCAAGTGATGCTCCTAATGGTGTCGGCGCCGGGGGACGTGCCCGCGCTTGCTGGTGTGACGGACGGCGTGATGCTGCACTGGCCGGCGCGTGAGGCGGCGGCGTGTCTGGCTGGTTTTGTTGTGTTTGGCGGTGCGGCGGCGCCGGGTCGCCGCACCGTGGGAAACATGACGGGTGCCGCCCACACGGCTGATGCGTGCAAGGCCCCGATTGTGTGCGGCTTTGCCGGTGCGGAGCCCGTGCCCGGAAACGGCCCGCACCTGCGGGGCGTGGTGGGTCATGGTGCCTTGGCGGCGTCGGAGTGCCCCGCTCATGCGGTCACGATTTCTTGCACGGTGAAAGTGGTGGATGTCCAGCACACAATGGTGCCGGGGCCGATGTTCACGGGCATGTCGAACGCGGTTCGGATGCCGTTGTTGCCGTCACCCGCCCAATAGATGGGTCCGGCCTGACCGCACCCAAATGCCGGGTCGGAGCGGATGCGGGCCGTCACGGCGTCCACAAGGGCTTTCTGGCCGACAGACCAAACATCCTTGGTTGCCCCGCCAAGATCCGGGGGGATGCGGTACTGGTAGAGCATGAGGAACCGCACCGTGTAGTCCACGGCTTTTTGGCCGCCATGGACGGCGGGGACGGTGATGCGGGTTTCCGTCATGTCGTCAACATGGATGACGGCGACGGTGCCGGCCTCGGTGTTCGTCTGCCATGCGTCACCGGTGAGCTGCCACGGCATTTCCTGGTAAATGTAGCTGATGCCGTCGATGCCGTACATGAACGCTTGGATGGCGTCCGTGACTGTGGTGAGAGACAAGTGATCCGCCTATGGTTGAGCCCCGCCGTGTATCCCCACACGGCGGGGCGGTCTGTGGGGGTTAGATGACGCGCCGGTACGGGAGCAGCAGATCCTCGGCAATATCAAGGTCGTTGGTGATTTGCGGTGCCAACTGTTCCGACTGGGTGGGTTGCTGCCCGTAGACGGGGATCACGAGGGCTTGGTCACCGGGGACAAGGATTAGCGACTTCGCAATCAGGATGATGGCCTGTTTGATGTCCTGCGGGAACGCTGTGACCGTATCGCCCACAAGGTAGGAACCCACGAGTGGGGTGCTGATCGGGACGGTGACGGCAATACCCGTTGTCTGGGGCACCCATGCCGGCGAGATCGTGACGGTTTCCCCGCCAGTGGCGCCCTGCACGTTGATCTGCTGGCCGGGCATGATACCCAGCGGGGAGGCGACGGTCAGGGTCGTGTCACCGGCGGCGGCGGGGCTGGTCAGGGCCGTGTTCGCATACCCATTGACGTACTGCACGGTCGCATACATGTCACTGCCGGACCCCCACCAACCATAGGCGTGGCAGGAGGCGACAGGAATGGTGACCGATTTGTCACTGATCCACAAATTCGTGTAGTCGGCCAGTTCGGTGAGCCCGGACGGTTGCGGGCCTGTCTGAACGTCCGTCACACCAAGGATGGGGGTGAAGTCCAACGGAACTTTGATTGCCGGGCCTACGCCCGGTATGTTCCGGACACGCCACAAACCCGATTGGGTGTTCACCGTGGCGGCGATGGTTTGGTTGCAAAAATTGTCAGCCCACGCGGACGCACGCTGTAGCTGCATTTCAAGTGCTTGCGTGTTGGCGGCGACGCTGCCGCCCGGCACAAGCTGGGACGTGTCAACACCGGTAGGTGCGGCCTTGAATTCGTTGGCTGTCACGTATTGGGTGCGGGTGGAGTAGGTGCCCACGTCCGGGGCAATAATGAACGTCACGCGGGGGACTCCTAAAAAGTGTGGGGGTGCCCCGCCGTCCCCCAATGAGCGGCGGCGGGGCTATTCAGTTATGAGTTGGCTGGGGTCAGCCAGCCTGGATGTTGCTGAGCACCCCGCATGCCAGCGGGGCCCTGTTCAGGAATGTTTCGATGGACGAAACATCCCATTCCTTGCGGGGGCCGCCACCGACGGACGTGGTACGGGTTACGCCGTAGTCCCATTCCTGCACGTCACGCTGCACGCGGGATTCCAGGACGTTGGTGATACCGGACTCGGGGAAGTTCACGCGGTCGCTGATGGCGACGATGGTGCCGGGCATCATGTGCGGGGAAACCTGCACATCCACCACGTCACCGGTGAACGCCACGTACTTCGAGACGGAACCGCCAGCAACCACGCCGACACGCGAACCGGAGTCACCGGCAAGTTCCAGCAATGCGGACTGCTGGCCCAAGATGCGGGTCTTGATGTCCTGGCCCTGCTGCCCGGCAACCAGAATCCGGTTGGGGATCTGCTGCGACTGCTGGTAAATGCCCTGGAACAGGGCGTCCAGTTCCGGGATGGACTGGCCGGACGCTGCGGACAGCTTCGCACCGTCAAGGCTGATGAACGTTGCACCGGACGGGGTGGCCGTGCCGGAGGTCACGAGCGTGCCAGCAGCGCCGTAGTCGAGCAGGGTGGAGGCGAGCAGGCCGTTGTAATCGTTGGCGCTGAACGTTCCGTCAGCGACGCCCTTGGTGGGGACGCCGGTGAACAGGTCGGGCAGGACGGGCGGGGCGGTGGCGGCGGTGAGCGTGGTGAACGTAAACGTGTTGGTCACGCTGGTTCCCGCGTAGACGCCGTTGGAGTTGGACGAGCCAATGAACCAGTCGTACGCGACAGCGCCCTTGACGGCGGGCACCGTCGCGGTGATGGAACCACCGGAAACGGTGGTCACGGACACGGGCGTGCCCATCACACCGGAACCGCCCCAGTAGTAGTTATGGGCGCTGCGGGCCTGCACGGACACGTACGAGGCCGCGGCGGGCAGCGAACCGCCCGTAGCGACAGGGGTGCCGACGATGGTGCCGATGGCGGGCAGGGCTGCGGCCTGGCCGGCCAGCATGGCCTTTTCTTCCAGCACCCGCCACGTTGACAGGGTGTAGGCGGCGGCCAGGGATTCCAGATCCTCGTAGTTGCGGGCGAGGTCGCGGGCGTCAAAGTCCAGGGAATCGGAGATACGTACGGGGACGTACGGGGCGGACGCGTTCAGGACGTTGGTGGGGATGAGCTGGCCACCGACGGACAGGCCCGTGAACGGGGACGGCATGGACGCGGCCAGGTTCGTCATGATCTTCCAGTACGCGGCGGTAGAACCAACCGGCGCCACCTTGCGGGTGATTGAAGAAAACAGCGGAGTGTTGACAGGGATGAGCTGCACCATGTCCGCGAGGTCGTAGCCGACAATGCCGTTGGCGACAACGAAACCGTTCTGCTGCGCCTTGCGGAACGCGGCAAGCGTTTCCTCGGTGATCTTGTCAAGGGGATTCAAAGCGGGTGTTTTCCTTTCGGGAACAAAAAAACCCGCCACCACAAGGTGACAGGTTCAGGTTTTTAGTTTTGGTGGCGCTGGTTATTCGCCGGTACGTCCGCGCTTGATGAGTTCGGCAATGCCCAGCATTTTGTCCCCAGGATCGACGGCTTCCCGCACTTGCTTTACCAAGTCTTCGCGGTCGCGTCCTTCGCCCAAGCTTTCGCCTGCGGTTCCCGGATGACGCCCCGCCAGCAGTGCGCCGGTCGGGACGGGTGTGTGTTCGAGGTCGTCAATGCGCTTGAGCAGCGGCGCAACAGCGGCTTCGATGGCTTTGGTGAGGGCGTCAGGTTCGGCGCCCTTGGTCAGGTCGGAGGCGGCCTGTGCCGCCCCGGCATCGGCGGCGGGGGCAGCAGCGGCGGCGGGTGCCGGTTCGGCGGGTGCTTCACCGGACGCGCCGGACACGGCCTGAATGTTGGCCGGGTCGGTCACACCGACAAGGTTGCCCTTCTGGTCGAACACGGCGACGAGACCGGATGCGGCCTCTTCGTCGGCCTTCACGACGGGGGTTTCAGCCGCAACGACGGCGGCGGGTTCTACTGCGGGGGTTTCGGTGTCGGCCAAAGTGGCGGCTTCCTTTTCAACGGGCGTCTCTTCGGGCGCGGGGAGTGATGCGAGAACTTTCTGGATGGCCTCGGCGGCGTTCCGCAAGGCGGTTTCGTTGGCGGCGGACAGGGCACGGCCCGCTTTGCGGATCACACCCAACCCTTCAACAGTGCCCAGGTTGGGGGCCATTTCGTCCACGGCCTTGCCGATGAGGGCTGCGGCGGCTTCGGCGCCGAGCTGGGCGCCCTGTGCTTCGGAGACGGCGAATGGTGCCAGGATGGAGATTGCGTAGTCCACGGCGTCTGCCGCGTCCTCCAAATTCCACTGGTTTTCCGAGTCGTCCCAGTCACCATCCGGTGAGGCGGATTCGACGCCTTCACGGTCGGCCATGACCTGCAGGGCGTTCTTGACCCGGCCCAGTACCGCCGTCCACTTGCACGCTGTGGCGGCGTCGGTGGATTCCCATGCGGGGCTGCCGGGCTGGTTCTCATCACCGGGCGCGTCGGTGGTGGGTTCGGCCAACACCTCGGTCAGATCCACTGCCGCCGGGTCGCCCTCGGGGGCGTCACCGTCGGCTTTCAGGATGTGGCGCACGTCGGCGGGGGTGAACAAGGCGGGCGAGCCGGCGGACTTGGCCATGATGAAACGGGTGCCGTTCGCCGCTTTCCCCACAATGTCTACGCGGTCAATGTCGGCATCGACCAGTTCGGTCATGTCGTCGGGGATGGGTTGGGTCATTGCTGTGTGCTCCTGCGTCGTCGGGCCGAACCTTGCGGGCTCCAACCGGTAAATTGTCCTGCTTTGTAAAGTGCCCACGAGGGTTCGTCGAGGATGGCGGCCAGCAGCCAGTCGCCGGATTTGACGATTACGCCGTCACCCACGTCCCAGTCGGGGCCGCGGTAGATGTAGGATTCGACCACTTCGGCGGCGCCCTCCGTACCGTCCACATGGTTGGTGCCGACAATCCGGGATGACTTGGCGAACTTCCACGCCGCTTTTTCCAGCTCGTCGGGGGAAAAAAAATCGCGGCCACCGTCGGCGCCGCGCTGGATTCGAGGATCTGGGCCTGCCTGATAGGCGATGCCCAAAACGTACCGGGATTCGGTCATTTAGGTTGCTTCCTGATTGGCTTTAGCCCGGTCCGTGCGGGCGGCGGCGAACCCTGAACACCATGCCGTGCACGTGTCAGGGTCCGCCGCATACTTGTACGGATTATCTTGGGGCGTGTTGTGGGACAGGTACGCTATGTACCCTTCACGTTGGGCTTTAGAAAGTTGATCGGTCTTTTCCAAGTCCGCCCTTACCCTTCCCGAACCCGAGTTGTTGAACCACGTCCGCGTAACGCTTGTCTGCGGGCCGTCCGAGTAGCTTGTACCGGTAGGAGCCTTGGGTTTCGCGCCCGTTGTCTTCCCACCACTGTTTCAGCTCGTCCGACGCGTATTTGGCCACGTTCCGGTATGAACCTTGGAACAGGCTCATCTCGTCGTAACCGTTCTTCTTCGCTTGGTCACGCATGGCGTTGTTGAAGAAGTTGCCGTTGATGTCATCCAATGCGCGGGCGTATTGGCTGTACACGTACGTATCATATTCTTCGTTGGCGGCTTCCGCGGGGGAGAGGTTGCGGCCTGTGGATAACGTCGCGTTCAGTAGCGGGTTGGTGGACGGCTCGTTGCCGGTCGTCAGCCCGTTGATTGCGGCAGTGTCGGCTTCCTCCTGCGCCGCCGCGTTCGCTTCACGCTGTTCCAACAACGATTGCAACCGGTTTTGCGCTGCCGGGTCGTCGGCCAGCATCCCAATCGCGCCTTGCATGTCCTCATCGGACCATGCGGCGGTTGTTTCCTCGGTGAGCTGGTCGGCAACAGACACCACGGGGGCGTCTGCTGCGGCTGCGTAGGCTGTTTCAAGGCTGGACGTGTCATCGGCCATGGCCGCTATTGCGGCGGCGTCCATGGTCGCTTCTGGCGGTTCTGGCAGGTCACCAATGAAGGCGGCATAGTCTGCCGGTTCCTCTAGCAGTGTGTCGTCCATGCTGGGCGCTTCCACGTCCGGCATTTCCGTGTCGTCCTCGGGGCCGGGGAACAGGTCGGATTCGTCCAGTTCACCGGGTTCGAGGTCGCCAACGTTCATGCTGTCCGCCGTGGCCGCCGTGTCGTCCATGGCGGGTGTGGTGGAGCAGCGGCAGCGCGGATGCAACGGCACTTGTGCGTCGTCGTCGTCCAGCCGGTGCGGGTTCTGGTCGGCGGCTTCCTCACAGATTTCACACGCGCCCTCGGAAATAACCAGGTCAAACATGGTCGCGTTCAGATCCTCATACGTGGACATGGCGGCCATGTTCAGCATGCGGGCAGTCTCCGTGTGCGCGATGAGTTCGGCCCGGTTCGGGTCGTTCAGCACGTCGTTTATGGAATTGGCGGTGTCCTCGATGGACGCGCCAGCATTCACCGAGTTGGCAATAACGTTGCCGATACGGTCCATGGTGGTGCTGGTGATCCCGTCAATGGTGACGCCTACCCGGTCGAGTTCGGCCTGTAGCTGGGCGCTGGTGCCTGCCAATGATTCGGGCAGGCCCGGTTTCCACGTGTCCAGGTTGACCGGGATGCCGGTTACTTGGGCACGGGCTGACATGGCACCGGCACTGTACGCGTCAGACCACAACGACTTGACCGTGTTGGTCAGGTTCTGGTTGTTGACGTTCCCGGCCAGGACTTGCCGCACCGCCTGCTGGTAAACACCGGTGGCAACGTCCCCGAGCCCGTCCGTGGCTGTTCGGGCCGCGGCAAGGTCGGTGGCAGACCACAAGTCCATGAGCCCCGCCTTGACCTGCGGTGACCAATAATCAGTCAGTGGCAGGTCAACGAGTTGCTGCGGTGTCGGATTGGCGTTTTGTTGGCGCCATTTAGGCGTACCAACTTCCGGCACTTTTGGGTCAGCGTCGGCGGATGCCTTCACCACCGTCTGGCGTGCGTCAGCGTTCAACCGTGCCGCGTCCGTACCGTTCAGGACGGTAAACCGGAAATCACGCCACCGGCCCGTTTTCGCGCGGGCCTTCGTGAACGCACGGAACTGGGCAAGCTCCAATTTCAGCAGCTCATCCACACCACCGGCAGCCTTCGCCACAATCGGCGTAGTTGACGCAATCGTGCCGGTGGACTCAATAACGCCCTCATTGCTGGGGAATTGCGGGTCATCCGGGTTGATCGGGTCACGCGTGAAGTTCGCGGCACCGGGGATCTTCTGCGGCATCACACCGTCAATGCTGTTGTACGGCAGCAAAGCCAACGGCTGCGTGTCCACGGGTGCCATGGTTTCCGGGTCGATAGGCCCGGCCACGGCAAGGATCGCCTCCCACGGGATGAACCCGGCACGGGCGCTGATGAGGCCGCGCGGGATTGGCCGGTCGTTGTCGATCTTCATCCCGTACACTTCTTGCCGCATTTCGTCGGCACTGACAGCGCCGACGGTGATGCCGGCAACCCATGACTGGGCGGTGGCCAACCGGTCTTCGGACTCCTGGCCGGTGTCGAATTCGAACTTGACCGGCAAACCAAGATCGTCCTGCAGGTAGCCGTTGATGATGTCCTGGACATGCTGGATCAGGGGCAGGGTGCCGATACGGAATTGCACGTCTACCTGCGTGTCGCCGGTGGCCCGGTTGACATCCTCCGTCCATCCCAAGTCGTTGGGTGTCACACCGTAGGCGGCGCATACTTCCCGCATGAGGAACAGGGCAAAGTCGGAATTGAACTGGCCGTCCTTCGGCCATTCGAAAACTGTGCCGTGCGGCATGAATTCGATCTGGTGCTTTTCCTCAACATTGCCTGCGTGCATGTCGTCGTAATATTCCTGATACTGGCGGATCTGGTCGGGCGTGTTGATCGATTCGGGCAGGGTTGCGAACCCGCCCGGCACGGTGCCCTCGGTGAACCACTGCAACCAGTACTGC
>Ga0134125_10000422_pt1 | contig 57410 bp, 55 predicted proteins | sample KB31751_FD_96464 | JGI IMG/M metagenome (GOLD analysis project Ga0134125, IMG submission 96464) | Terrestrial soil microbial communities with excess Nitrogen fertilizer from Kellogg Biological Station, Michigan, USA - KB3-175-1 | ecosystem: Environmental > Terrestrial > Soil > Unclassified ... | reverse complement strand
CAAAGCAAAAAGGCACAAGAGAAATGACTACCATAAAGAATGATGAGAGCATAGCGGGAGAGGTTTTTATATGCAAGGTTATCACGCCATTCGAGATTTAAAAAAAGATTCCACTTTCAAAAAAGGCGATGTTTTAGTCCTTTTCGGCGAGCTTTTTACTCGCGGTTACGCCAACGGTTTAGTGGAAGAAGCCGAACGTCGCGGTCTTAAGATCATTCGCACCACTGTCGGTCGTCGTGAAAAAGATGGAACTTTACGGGCTCTGAATAACGAAGAAGCCGCTTTGGTGCCAAAACCTTTTATCAATATTCCATTGGAAGCTGGCTTTGATTTAGAGCCTGACAATGATGGCGTGACTCCGGTTGATCAGTTGAAAGACGCAAAACTTTCGGATTGGGAAACCTTTCCGATGAATAAAACAAGCCTTGAGGTCTCGCGTAAAAAAGGTCGCGAACGATTTTTGAAAAATACTCGCGCCTATTTGCAAGAGCTTGAAGCCCATATTCCCAGTGGTGTGAATGTGATCTTTGCACACTTGATGGCTGGCGGAGTCCCACGCACTAAAATCGTCATGCCTTTGATGAACCGATCTCTGCGCGGCTCAGGCGATAAATTTCTCTCGAGTGAAAAATTTTGGAATTCACCCATCGGCCAATTCTGCGAACAGAATTTTTATGAAGTGACGGCGGAGACTTTTGCAACCTTGATTCAAGAGTCAGCCAGTCTTCGTGAAAAAATCCAAAAAAGCGGCGGCAAAGTTTCCTACACCGCTTACGGCTATCATGGCACCGAAGTTCTCGTCGGAGATCAATACTTGTGGCAAACTTATTCGCCCTATGTGCAAGGCTGGGCGAAAGTTCGTCTTGAAAATCACGCCCGAGATTTCAAACAAAAAGGAATTGCTTGTGCGGTTTATAATTGCCCTGAAATTCTCACCAACTCGTCAGCGATCTTTAATGGTGTTGAAGTTTCTTTGTATCCTCTGCTGGGCGCTCTGAAAAAAGAAGGCCCCCATTCTTCTCGAGCACAAGGTGCGATCAAAGAATGTTTGGGAATGTTAAAACCAGACAACAATCTGGAGTCCGTCTTGGCCTACACCAAAGATTATCTCATGAGCCCGGTGATTCGCGAGCATTGCCAATTTGAAAAATGGCCGCAGCACAACTCAAAACCACAATTGGAAAAAATGTTGGCAGCTTCTGATCATTTGCTACAACTCCATAAAGATCCCAAACAGCTGATGACATTTGCTCTCAGTGAATTGGTGCTTGAGGCTTGTGGCAAGGTGATGATCGCAGACTGTGCGGCGCCAGAAGCTCCGGTAAGTTGGATCAATCATGACGTCATTGCCAAAATCACCGCCCAATCTTAACCCCCATTTCAAGACAAATATTGAAACCGGCGAGAAAGTGGAGCTTGCCGCGGACCTCAGTCTGCAAGGTTTGTCTTTGTCAGGAATTCGCACCTCCATCGCCATTCCCGAACTCTCGATTGGCTTTGATGTGGCGCAAGGCTTGCCGTTCAATTTGCATCTTAAAAAATATTTTCTGACTCATGCGCACCTCGATCATGCGGCAGGAGTTCCTTACATCATCTCGCAAAAAAATATGCACAACGAACCGACGGCTGAATTTTACATGCCTGAATCCATGGTCGCACCACTTTCGGAAATCATGCGCTTGTGGAGTCAGCTTGAAGACCATCAGTATCGTTTTGAATTTATTCCGATGACTGAAAAATCAGAAGTTGAAATCAATTCCAAATACTCCGTCCGTCCCATGCCGACTTTGCACCGCGTGCCTTCTTTGGGTTACACGGTGATGAGCAAAAATAAAAAACTGAAAAAAGAATTTTCACATCTTAAAGGTCATGATATCCAAAAAGCCAAAGCGCAGGGTCAAGCCGTCGATGAGATCCTTGAGACTCCACTGATCTCTTTCACAGGTGACACGCAAATTGAATTTTTAGACATGAGTGAGCACGCCCGAAAATCGAAATATCTTTTAATGGAATGCACGTACTTAGATTCAAAAAAGTCCGTCGAGCATGCCAGAACCTGGGGACATACTCATCTCGACGAAATTTTACCAAGATTAAAAGATATCGAAAGTGAAAAGATCTTTCTCATTCACGCCTCCAGTCGCTATTCAACCCGTGAAGCTCTCGAGATCCTCAAAGCTCGCTTACCAAGCTCCGAGCAAGACCGCGTGATTTTATTTCCCGGCCGATAGCAGCACTCTTTCACAGCGAACAGGAATCTTGAGACGATACTGTCTGGCCGCCGGATAATTTCCTTCGCCTAATTTCATTTGCACAAAATCTTGAATCGTTTGTCGAGACGCTTTGCCCTTTTTCCATTGTTGTACGAGAGCTTTGATATCCAGAGAAAGCCCCTCCTCTTTTAAATCCAAATGACTTTCGAGGGGACGACCCCACTCTTGCTCTGAGAGAGCTATTTTTAGATTCGGCTGCACAAAGCCTTGATCATCGTGTTCCATCAAGGGCCAGGCATTTTTATTTTCGACATCACTATAATGATAAAGATCCAAATAAAATCGCGAGCGAACTCGGTAAGGACCAAAATCAACAATCTCACCTTTTTCATTTCCCTGGATGTTGATCACATCACGAACTAATTTCGGTCCCCACATCCGCCAGTAGCCTTCGCCAGAAGAGGTGATTCCATAGTGCCGAAGTTTCATTTCAATTCGCAAGGATTGTCTAGGATCAAGAAAGCTATTCCCTTTTTCGCGAATAGCCTCTTCACTGAAACGCGTGTGCGCTTGACGCAAAATAGCACCCGCTGGTGACTGAGAACCGTCGTTGTGAATAATATTAAATCCATAATCGAGAACAGCATATCCACCGACGGTGTGATTAGATAATTTGGCATCGGTAAAAACTTGTTGGACTTTCTTTTCAAAAATAAATTCTCGCAAAGCCTCATAAGTCGTCGCGAGCCCATTGCCATGACTTTCTTGTTGCGGAGAAGTAGAGCCTGCGCCCTTGACGTCGATATAACCAGAGCCAACCTTGAACACCAAAGCTCGACCATAATCGAACGGACGATAGGCCCTTTGCGACACAATCCGATTTGACTTTTTCTCAAGCGGGATCGGCGTATTCACCTGATTCGGAAATGTTTGGCGACTTGAAATATAACCCACAGAATCGATCAGCCATTGATCAATCTGCGAATTTGTCATGGCCTGTGTTTCGATAAAATCATGACGAATCAATTTGTAATCGGCAGTGACAACTTGAACACCTTTCATCTTATAGGCTGTCTCGGGATGAGGACTATTCAGCTCCTTCAGATTGCGCACAGGATCTGCGATCTCAGCAGAAGCAACAAGGCTGATCGATGAGCCAAGCAAAGCCAAAGCGATGCCCAAAATGGCAAACAGATTGCAAAAAGTTTGACACTTTTGCCATGCCCTGACGGGCTTTATTGAATGCGACTGACGATAACTCATCATTCTCAGATAAAGTGCAAGAGATCCGCCAGCTTGAAGTGTCTCATTTTGAGAATCCAGATTTTGACCGCAGGTATCGACGCTCCTCCAATAGTTTCATGCTCAGGCGGCCTCAGACTTTGCACAATCCGCATTATCTGATAAAATGGGAGAAGAAATGTTTAATACTTTGCTATACACTAAGAAATTAGAGGAAGTGGGAGTTTCCAGAGAACAAGCGGAAGCTCACATTCAAATTATGACTGAAGTTATGCAAAATGAGTTGGCAACAAAAGGCGATGTTCGAGAGCTGCGGCACGAAATGCATTATGAAATGCAGCGGCTTGAGTATCGTTTAACAGTTCGGTTTGGATCAATGATGGCTGCATCCACAACCATCATCATCGCCGTTCTTGCGTTGATACTTAAAACATAGAAAAAATCAGCGGCCGAAAAAATCGCCGAGGTCTGGCCAGATTTTGCGTGAACGTGTTTTGGTCGACTTAAATGAACTGAGCCAATCTGCCGAAGCCGATTTACGATTCCAAGACGTTGCCAATTTCGAAACAAAAAATAAAGAGCTGTAACCTTGGCCGATGTAATCCTTCGGTGGCTTTAAGGCCGTCAGCATTTCAGGCCCGAAATAACTGCGCGCCAAAAGTCTTTCTTTTTCCGTCAGCTCGCCGATGATCACGATATCAGGAACTTGCCCGTTCACAGTTCGGCTGAGTGGCATGGTTGGCTCGGTGGCTTTCGCAATACCGGCCTTCGCAATCACGAGATAGCCCGTCGCTGTTAATTTCTTTAAAGCTTCAGCGACTTGCTTATTGTTCGCATTGCTGATCGCATTCCAATTCAAAAATAAAAATTGCGTGGAGTCTTTCGGTGCCTGTTCAATAGCCACTGGCAAAGCGGCCTCATCCAAATTTCCTTCTGGAGTATAAGGCGTGATATTTTTGACCGTACACGCAGAGCAAGACTTCAGCTGTTCGGTCAAAAGTGGTTGCCATTTTTGCTCATAATCACTGCGCGAGCCTTCAGAAATCACCGCCATGACCAAAGGCTTGGCATCAACGGGTTTGGCTGAAGCCTGCAAAGCGAGTGCTGGTAAAAATGCCGCAGCAAAAATCGTGAGCCGCACCGGCATATTCAACAAAAACATCACTTTCAACTTCATTTTTAACCTCGCTCTGGTTTAGTCTTTCATTGGAGCCCGTCTCAATATTTATGTCAAAGACCAATTGGGATTCTATTCAGCTTTATTTCAACGGTGACGAATATTTTCGAGATGTTCTGACGGCGCTGGCCAATGCAAAAAGCGAAGTCTTTATCGAATCTTATATTTTTAATATGGACCCCATCGGACTGCGCATTCTGGGTCGGCTGAAAGAACTTTCCGAGCAAGGTGTTCAGGTCCATTTGACAGTCGACGGAGTGGGTAGCTTCAATTGGCTCCCCGGCCTCCGCGATTACTGCAACACTCATCATATCGGTTTTCGTGTTTATCATCCGATGCCCATTCGTATGCAGTACCTTAAAAAAATCTCGTGGAAATATTTGCGGCGAATTCTTTTTTTTCTTCGTCGTGCTAACAAACGCAATCATCGAAAAATTATTTTGATCGATGGCAAAGTGGCTTTTCTCGGTAGCCTCAATATTGCGCAAGTTCACACCAAAGAATTTATGGGCGACCAAGCCTGGCGTGACACTGGCATTCGCCTCGAAGGCCCGCCCCTTGAGTTTTTACGAAAATCTTGTCAGAAGGTTTGGTCGCGCTCACGATTTTTAGGGCGAACTTTTTTTCGCCTGCGTTCGCGCCACAACCAACAACTCAAACAGCGCCCCAGTCAGGAATTACGACTGAACTTTACGATTCGCTGGCGAGTCAGCCTGCTTCGTGATCTCAATCACCGCATTCGCCGCGCTGAAAAACGTGTACTGATCACGAATGCTTATTTTTTGCCTCGCAAATCGATCCTCAGAAGCCTCCGCAAAGCCGCCGAGAAAGGAATTTATGTCGGCATCTGTGTGCCGGCTCATGGCGATGTGGCGTCTGTGAAGTGGGCATCACGCTTTCTCTATTTCCGTTTGATCACGGCCGGCATTCATATTTTTGAATATGAACCACGCATGATGCATGCAAAAACTTTAATCATCGATGAGTGGGCCACTGTCGGCTCACACAATCTCAATCACCGAAGCCTTCTGCATGATTTAGAGGTCGAAGCCGTTTTGACGGATGAAAATTCAATTGGTCAATTGCTTCAGCAGTGGGATCAAGATATAAAACTATCTCATCCAATCACTCTGGGGGACTTAGGAAAAATGAGCTGGTATCATCGCATTTTTGCCAGATTCGCCTACTGGTTTAGGTTTTGGCTATGACTTTAAAAGTGATCACTTACAATATCCACAAAGGTTTCAATACCTCAGGGCTGAAGTTCACTCTTCATCAAATCAAAAAAGCGATTCGCGAAACCGGTGCTGATCTTTGCCTCCTGCAAGAGGTGGTTGGCGAAAATCAAAAATATCAAAAATCCGTTTTAGAGTGGCCCACGCAAGCGCAATTTGAATTTTTGGCCGACACCGCTTGGCCTCATTATGCTTATGGAAAAAATGCTGTTTTTTCTTTTCGTCATCATGGCAATGCTCTGCTTTCACGTTTTCCAATTATCAAATACGAAAATATTAATATTTCTTTGACCAAGCTTGAACAGCGCGGCCTGCTTCACTGCGAAGTCATGCTGCCAGAGCTTAAAAAATCTTTGCATATTTTCAATGTGCACTTGAATTTACGTGAAGGACATCGCAAGCTCCAACTACAAAAAGTTGTCGAGCGCGCTCGCAGTCATGTCCCTCCGGGGGCGGCCTTTCTCATGGGTGGTGATTTCAACGATTGGACGTCCTCACTTCATCCGCTGGTAGCAGAACATCTTGGCATGTACGAATCTCACCATGCTGTTCACAAACAACCCGCAAGATCTTATCCCAGCTTTTTGCCGTCACTGCCTTTGGATCGCTTGTATTTTCGTGATTTAAGAATTGTTCACTCGCGAGTTTTAACCCAAACTCCGTGGGCTGCGCTCTCGGATCATTTGCCTTTATTTGCTGAATTTGAAATCGAATAGGACTTCGTATGGATAAAATAAAAATTGTCGTCACTGGCGGCCCGTCGGGCGGAAAAACAACTCTGATCGAAGCTTTACAAAAAGATATGACTGGCAAAGTGTCTGTGGTGCCAGAAGCGGCTTCGATTCTTTACCGCGGAGGCTTTCCGCGCAAATTTTCAGATGCGGGAAAAATTCATGCTCAGCGAGCGATTTATTTCACGCAGCGTGAGCTTGAAGATTTGATTGTCTCTGAAAGCAAAGCCAGCGCTGTCGTCTGCGACCGAGGCTCGCTGGATAGTATCGCCTACTGGCCTCAGCACAGCGCCGCTGATTTTTTTAAGTCTCTGCCATCGTCAGCGATCATCGAACATGCTCGTTATGATTGGGTGATTCACCTTGATACAGCCGATGGAGACTCTTTCGATTCAAGCAACCCGATCCGCACCGAAAATCATGATGAAGCCATCGAGCTCAACACTCTCATCAAGGAAGCTTGGAAGGGACATCCTCGGCGCGTAATCATCCCGCACGAAGCCGACTTTCTTTCTAAAATTGGCAAAGCGAAAGCCGTGATTCAAAAAATTCTCGCGGGAGCCAGCTATCAAGATGTGCTTGCCTCGTTGTGAGACAAAAATGAAACTGGACTTTGGTATTCAGTCCAGTGCTTTTTTTTCCGATAGTAATGATATGGCAGCACTTCTTCAGCGTTTTCGAAAACCCGGCGGCTTTTCTCAACTCTTAGCCCTCATAGAGACTTGCGATCCTTTGAAACAGAAAAATCTGCTTCACTTGATCGGCAACGAGGATCCGGGCTGGGCTTACTTGGTTAAACTCAAGATGCTCACTTGTGACCGAGTCCTCACTTGGCCTGTGGAAACGTTGATGGAAATTACGACTCACTTGCCGGACCGAGTTCTGGCGGCCGCTTGGAGCATCGCGGCCCCTTTGCCGCAAGGTTCACAGCTTCAAGAGAAATGGCTGAAAAGTCTTCCGACCATGAAAGCTCGAGAAATTAAATCAGTGATTGATTCGACCTCCTTTTCTCCGTCAGAACTGCAAGCGGCTGGCATTCGCATTGTGCAAACCGTGCGCGAGCTTGAAGAAAAAGATCTGCTTCGATTTTCCCAGTTCGACCCCGCACTGGAAATTGATCAACGAGTCGCCGCATAAGTCATTGCCATTCCATTTGTCGCCCTTCACAATGAAGGCGATATGGAAATGAAGCATCTCTTGTTTGTCATCGCAATCACCTTCATAAGCGCTGCCGTTCGAGCGGCGCCATTGCTGGCGCCAACGACTGCACCAGCAACGGCTGAAAACGACAATCGCCCTCAGCTCTTTTTTCCGCTCGAGCAAAATCATATCAAAATTTTACCTCAACGCTTTGAATACCAGTTGATGGACAAAGATCACTTTCGCGTGGGTGACGTTTTGATGAATGCTCGCGAAATTGGTTTTCAATTGATTCCCATGGACCCACAAAAGACTCGTTATAAAATTCGCTTTCAATGGCCTGCAGGCCTCTTGCAGCAAGGCGAGCTTGCCATCAAAGACAGCAGTGGCAAAGCTCTGTGGTTAAAAAAAATTGATCTTCAGCAAATTCGCCTTCGTGACTCAAAAGACACGATGAACAGTCCCGGCCTGCGCTCGCAGCTAGCCACTTTTGAGTCCTCGGAAATCGTCAGCGATGTGCTGGCGCAATTAAAACTGGTGCCATTTTTTCGCTTTTGCATTCATCGCGAAGAACCGCTGACTCGGATTTATCTTTGCTCGAAAGATCTTTATATCAAAGCCGATGATAAGCAGTTTCGCATTCTTTCACGAGATAGCTATCGCCCAGACTCTTTCGTCGAAATCAATGGCCGTCCCGTCGGCGCCACTGGCATTGTTTTTCTCAATGCTCCTTCCGAATATATTTATATGCGCACACTGCTGCTGTCGGGGGCAACGCTCGAGCTTGAAACCCGTATGAAACCTGTTGAGTTCAAAGATATTGTTGCCGATGACGACGGCAAGACCCTGCTGGTCAGAGCCGAAGGCGCTGAACCCGTGGACACTTCACAAGTTAAAAAAATTTCTGAGACGGAATGGGAAACTCATCTCAACATTGACCATCCCTATACTTATCTGAAAGGCGAAGGCGATCTTCCTCTCCGTCAAGAATTCATGATCACCGGAGCCATTCGTAAAAATAGCCTGCATATCTATGTGACCTCTGGCTTTCAACAAGAAACTTACAGCAACAAAATCACTTTAGGACTGCAGACTCTCGCGGAAAATGTTCTCTCTCCCTATGACCGCCGTACGACTTTGGAAAAAATCAACGACACCGATTACAAGTGGCTTCTCAGTGATCTTGAAAAAAAATCCGACAATCGTCGCTATCTCAAAGTGACTTCACCGGATGGCACCTTCGTCGGCGCCTATGATGTGCATCGCGCTTTATCTTTGGATGGCGAACTTCGCTTGATGCTGCCTCTGTGGGCGCAATTTCGCTTGGAAGGAATGCTGAATTCTCATTTTTCAAGCTATCTCAGCTATGATCAACAGATGGTCAAGAGTTCTTCCGAACCCGATGTCAGACTCACAACCGTTGGCTTTGAATATCGCTACCCTGCAGGCACGCATATGCAAGACGCGGCCTTTGGCCCGACTCTCGATATTGCTTCTTTTCAGAATGATATTAAAAGCACTTTTCTTATCGATGCTGGGCTCTTTGCCGAATTTCATTCTCCAGAATGGTATCGTGCTTTATTTCCATGGACAATCCTGCGAGCTCGCATGCCCATCTCATCAATGGATGCAGACTATAAGTTGAAATCGTCTTGGGATGCCGAACTTACTTTTCGACATTTTTTTTCCGAGACCGGTTATTTGGAGTTCGGATATCGTAATCAACGACTGCTTTTCGAAAGCACTGATGCCACAAGTGCAAATCCAGAAATCAAATCATCCAAAAGTTTAATTCTTTTCGGCCTTGGCTCTCTATTCTAATTTATTTTTTCTTAAAGAAACCGGCGACAAGGTCTTTCAAATCGCGGTTCATCATATCTTTTTGTGGTGGATGCTTGCTTTGCAATTGAGCCAACTCACGACGAGGAGGCAAAAAGTTGTTATCTAAATGAGTGGCCTTTTCAAAATATTTTCTCGCCGCTGGAACATCGCCCTTCGCTTTGGACAGAAGCCCCATCACAAATGAATAAAGCGCGTCGTACTTTTCTTCCGGTGGCACCTGCATCAAATCCATTTCTACTTCTTTGATTCGCTGAGCTTTCGTCCCTTGCGAGTCAGTTCCGGCAAGCTTCGCCCAAGACATATACAAACGCAATTTTTCCATGTTCGGCTCAATGAGTGACACTTTCGTCAGCACAGCGATCGCCGAAGCAAATTGCGACTTCTGCAGAAAATTTTTCGCGTCTTCAAATTGTGAAGCCGCTTTCATCTTAATTTCGATTTCGTTCTTCGCAATCTCTTCGCGCATTCGATCACGATTGCCCGATTTTGAAAAACTATAAACTTCTTCTGTCAGTTTCTTGAGTTGCTGATGAACCTGCGCCAGTTCTTTATCTTTCGGTGATGGATCAGGTCCCAAAATTTTCAAAAACTCAGAGTAAACAGTTTGCGGCTCAGATTCAGGGGCTGCCGTCATTCGCGCCATCAAATCCAAAGCTTCCAGTTTATTTTTCCCGCTGAGCTGCATCCACATTTTCTTCAGAGTTTTCAATCTCTCTCCGGAATCAACAATCACCGGCTTCTCAGAGAAAATAATCAGCCCCTTCGTTAGCAGCAAATGCAAAGCTTTGTAGGCCGTCTCTTCAGGAAATTTTTTAGCATCCAACAATTGATTGAGCGATGCCCCTTTGGTCATGTGGTCAACAAAGCCCGCAAAGTTACTGAGCAGTGGTAACTTTAAAATCGGATGCCCCGCAACCAAGGCTGGTGCTTTATTCAGCCCATAATCACCCCACTGAAGGTAATGCGCCTTGAGCCAGTTGGGAGTCATTTTCGAGGCAATCCAGTCATGCAAAAACAAAGTCAAAGCTTCTGAATCAATATGAGGATGTGTCAGCTCCACTTCGGTGGCGACAAAATTCACTTTCACTTTGGCATCAACAATGGTTCGCGACAGGCGAATGCTCATCTGATTCGCCAAAGCGATATTGAAAGCATGGGGACTTAAAAGATTTCCATGAATCAATCTCTCACCCAGGCGTTTTGAACTGGTCACACTCAGAGCTTCCGTCAAATCGTCGGGATGAATGTATCCTGCCTCTAGCAAAAGTTTCCCAAGAAAAGTTTCCTGGTCAACAATATCAACCGCAACAATCTTCCCTTGTGAAAAAGAAATTCCTGAGACTTCTCCTTTTTCACCAATGATGTTGAGGTGACCGGTCGCTTGAGTTTCAACCAACAAACTGTACAAGAATGGCAAATCAAAGCCGTGAATGTCTTCAAGCGCTTCGATCGCCCGGCGTTTTTCACGCAAAGTGACTTTGGGTTTATTAAAAAGTTGATACAGGGCTTTTCGCGGAGATACTTCAGCTTCTTCATCGACCATCGCGGCTGGCGAGCGCTTCACTAATTTTAAAATATCCGCCATTTCAAAAGGTTTTTTTAAGAAAGCGATCGCTTGAGTCGAGCGCAGTGAGTCTTTGATAAAACTCGCATCCGTAAAAAGCCCACTCATCAAAATCACATCAAGGACCGATGCCGGAGATTTTTTTCGCAAAGCGGTCACGAAATCAACGCCGCTTTCGCCAGGAAGAAGGCAGTCGACAATCAGCGCATTGATGGGATTTTTATTGAGGTAATCACTGACCTCAGCCCCATGACTGGACACGAACACTTCGTATCCATCACGCTGAAACGCCTCTTGCAGAGCCTGCGAGAGCGTTGCATCGTCTTCCAATATTGCGACTCGTCCTTTACTTTTTTCCAAACGTCATACTCCAACGGTTGCTTATCGGCCAAATCACCGTGGCTCTAGACTGAACGAACGTCCAGTTCGAAGATTTGTTACTTTTTGAGAAACTTAAAATATTTGGCTTCGACAACGTCCATTTCCATTTCGTTGCCAGCATCATCTTTGACTTGAGGAACCGCTGTGAGTCCACCCTCTCCGTATTCTTTGCCCGCTGTGAATAAAATATTTTTCTCAGCGCCGGAATCTTCATTATAAAACGGCACAAAAAAGGACATCACCTTGCCACTGGCAGGCAAAAATCCCTGCACCATATTGATTTGATCGACAATAATTTTAGGGCATTCATGGTATTGAACTTTTGCGTTCCCAGCCGTGCTGATCCACTTAATCCACTCGCGAATTCCACAAGAGTTAATCGATTTCACGTTTTGCAAATTAAGATCAATACTCGTAGCACCGGCCAAAGCATGAGGATTAAAGTCGGCGTCTTCATCGATCACCCCGGCCATTGCCACTTTAAATGCGCCACCATTTTTTTCAATTTTAAGATCAAATTTTGACATAAATCCTCCACCTGACATTTTAAGACGGAATTTCAATTCGATGAAGACTTTTCTTCATTTCGGCGCGCTGACGCTGACTGCAACTCAAAGGAATCATGCAAGTGACCTTTGTCCACTGTCCTTCATGACATCCGACAATCAATTGCGTGCAATTCTCAAAAAGAATCACACAACCAAGCCCGGCGCCTCCGGGTTGAGTCATATTGATCGCATCCCCCGCTCCACGTTCATAGACTTCTGACATGCGATTCAAAAACTTCTGCACATCCAAAGCTCCGTAAGGATCGCGACACGAAATCACCAACTTCTTGTTATGACGCTCAAAAGAAAATTGATTCTCTAGCTTTGTCGCCGGCCGACCCAATCGCTGGGCCTCTTTCGGCGCATCAATTGTTGCATTCATAAATAATTCTTCAAAAATCGCCAACGCAGCATCGGGAAGCGATGGCCCTTGCACGCCGTCAAGAAAACGCATCATTTTTTCTTTCAGCTCTGCCTTCTCTGATTTCTGAGTGAAGGCGATCACCTCACTATGAGTTGGTTTTTCCAGACAAGAGCCTTCAAAATAAGTTTTCGCATTGCCAATCCATCGCGCCGTCATTTCCAAATCTTCAGCAAAATGCTCTTTATTTTTTTGCAAGAGATGGCCGTTGGCTTTTGATTTCAAAAAATAAACCACATCAGGTGGTTCCATTTGCTCGGCAATATGAATGACTGGCGGCTGATGAGCGACGGCATCGTTCCACAACTGTAAATTGATATCGGGTGATGCTTCAAGCAAGGCCGTTGGCACTTCGCTCAAAAGAGATTGCATCGAAGTTTGCCACTTCATATCTAGCTTTCTCCCACTTGCGCCATAAAAAAGGTCACATCATCTTTGAGCGGAGCTTTTTGTCGATACTCAGAGAAAACTTCAACCATGCGCTGAACAGAGTCGTGAATCGGCGGAAATTCCTGATTGCTCGCCACCAGATTTTTGATGAACTCACGCTCACCCCAAATTTCCAGTGCTGGATTTTGAATATCAGGAACACCATCCGTATAAAAGAAAAGACGATCACCGGGCTGCAACTGAACACTGATTTGTTCATACTGAGTCTCGCGATCTTGCCCCAGACGAGGATTCGTCACTTCATTCAAAGGCAAAAGATCTTTTTTCTTTAATTTTTCACCCGTCGGACGAATCAAAAACGGAGCTTCATGGCTGGCATTCGCATAGGTGAGCATTTTCGTTTCTGAGTCATAGCACGCCAGAAAAAATGTCATCATGATGCGCCCCTTAGACACATCGTAAATCGCTCGGTTCATCAATGTCATCGCATGCGCACAATCGACATTCAGGCGTTCAATAATCGTCGCTGCCGATTTCGCCGCACTGGTGATAAGAGCCGCTGGCGCCCCGTGCCCCGTCGCATCGCCAATCCACAAAAAGATTTTCGAATCGACCTGACAATAATGCCACCAATCACCACCGCACTCGCTGGCAGGCTCGTAAAATCCCGAAATATTCAATGTTCCCATTTTTGCATCGGTGGGCGGGAACAAAGTTTCTTGCACGGTCTGCGCCGTTTTTAACTCTGACTCCATTCGCGCTTTTTCCGCTGTTTCAGAAAGTAAACGCGAAACTTCCGCTGCCATGGTGTTAAAACTTTGCGCAAGACTGCCGATTTCATCTTTGGATTTCACCGGAATTTTAATATCAAAATGACCTTCGGCCACTCGCTGAGTGGCTTTAAATAAATCCGTCAGCGCCGCTGTCACCGAGCTTGAAGCAAGCAAACTGACAATAGTACAAGCCGCGATCAAAGCAAAAAAGAAATAAATGGATCGATGAATCAAGTCTTGAACGGCACGCAGAGCTTCACTTTTGTCGACCAAAGAGACCACGGCAAGATCGCCAAAATTCATTTTTGAAACCGAGGCGAGAACTTCAGCTCCTTGCATATCTTTGACTTCTTTGGTGAACACCGGCAGCGTTTGTTTTTGCAGCTCACCGGCCATATCAATATTCACTTTTTGAGACACATAACTGGCTTCCGAGCCGGCCGGTCCAAACAAAATAAAGCCTTGTGGATTCACCAAAAAAACTTGTGCTCCGCCGGAAGCCCGAAAGCTGTTGGCCAGATTTTGCAGGCTTGCCATCATCAAGAAAATTCTCACATCCGGCGTGTTTTCCCCCACTTTTTCCACCAACAAAACTTTTTCATTTTTAAAGGGGACTCGAATCAAGCGACCTTTTTGCAAAGCTTCGCTCAAAAGCGGAGTGAGATTTCCAAAGCTTTGCAAATCTCGATCGCCAGCTCCAGAAAATTTTTCAACAATTCCTAATTTATTAAAACTTCCATCCGCCGATTTTCCATAAGCAGCCACCCAGTCCAAGTTGGTTTCTGAGTCCATGATGGAGTGCGAGACTTTGTCAAACTCACGAGATAAAACAAATTCCTGAATGATCGGTTTTGAGAGGGATAAAACACCGTTGAGTTCGGTCGAAGCTTGCGACGATAAGGTGCTCGCCACCGCCGAAGTTGTTTCAAAAACATAAGGAATTTTATCTTTTTCGAAAATGCGGATGGCCACGACCAGATAGATCGCCAGGGTGACAAGTGGCACCAGCAATAACAAAATCAAAATTTTATATTTAATGCTGAGACCTTGCTTCATTCTTCATCCCAATGATGACGGAGGCTTGCCTGAAAAACAACTTGAGTGTTGCACTCTGAAACAATCTTTGGCGCTGCCAAGACAATGGTCGAATTGACGACTCGACCAGAGGCCAGGAAGCGTCGCCAAAATATCGAAATCCTTCAGCGATCAAACGATAAATCCGAAATAGTTACGAGAGATTATATGCAAAAACGACTCAACAGCACAGATCGTCGAATTTTGAGCGCAGCTCTGCTGCTGCTCATGCTGATGTTGTACTTGATGTATGACGACTCCTTGCTATTCCGTGATAACCGAAATGCTTCTCTCAAAACCATCGGTAAACTCGAGACGACCCAATTTGACGTGCGCCGAAAAATTTCAAAACAATTTCTTTGGAAGTCGGCTCGCAGTGACGACTCGATTCATCAAGGCGATGCCATTTTCACAGGCGAAAAATCCAAAGCGACCATTCGCTTGAATGATGGCCGCACGCTGACCGTTGCTGAAAATTCGCTGATCGTGTTTGATAACTTGGGCGACCAACTGAATCTCGATTTGCGATTCGGGAAATTGGCTGGAACAATTTCTGGTTGCTTGAAAGTCAATGCTGGCGGCAAAAGCGTGGATGTTTGCGGACAAAATCAAAAAATGGAAATCGATGCTGACGGCGCTATTCACACGGATCGCAATCCCGCAAACACGAACGCCATCAGTTGGACAACGCCGCCGCCGCCTCTGGTCTTGCATGATCATCGCAACACGCCTTTGGCTCTCAGCTGGAAATCCACGACTTTCTTTGGTCGCTATCGTTTGCAAATTGCGCGCGATGAAAATTTTAAAAACGTGATCTTCGAAGAGGGCTCGGTGAAAAAAACTCTGAGCACTCATGGCTATCCTTCCGAAGGAGCTTACTTTGTGCGCGTTCGCGGCGAAGATATCAAAGGCCGAGCAACTGGATTTTCAACTCCGACACCCGTCTCATTTCACGAAGTCCCAGCGCCTGACATCACCAGCCCCAAAGAAGATCAGGTGCAAAATTTCAAAACCACCGCTGATGGAGATCTTGCCGAAATCAATCGCGTGAAAGTCGAGTGGACCTTTGCCAATTCAGAAAAAACTTTTGATCTGCAAATTGCCACCAATTCAGATTTCAAAGATCCAGAAACCATTTCGCATGTTCCTGGCTTGTCATCACCGACTCCGGCGCTGAAACCCGGCAAATATTATGTTCGTGTTCGCGCTGCTGATCTGATCAGCGATACTCATCAGCCTTGGGCCGACGCTGTTCCGTTTCAAGTTCACTTTCAAGCGCCTTACAAATTAGAAGCTCCTGAGTTGCTCACGAAAATGATTCAGCACGCAGTTCCTTCCGAGCAAGAACCTACGATTGTTTGGAAACCTGTGGAGCAAGCGCAAAAATATATTGTGCAAGCCTCGCGCGATCCTAATTTCGTCAGCAAAGTGACTTATCAAAGTAAAGACAGTCACCTGATGTTGCGAGATTATCCTCCTGGACTTTCTTACTTCCGAGTTTTTGCTTCCACAGACAAAGGAACACTAGGTCCTGCCAGCATTCCTGGCGAGCTACATGTCTCTGCCAAAAAACCAATCTTGGATCCGGTCAATCCTATCGTTGTTTTGGGGAAAACTCGCGAGGACAAAGGCGATCCACAAAAATTTAAACTCAGTTGGTCTGATAATAAACTGGCCAAAGCCTATGTCGTTCAAGTTTCCAAAGATCCCGAATTTCGTGAGCGCAAACAATTTGTCGCACGCGAACCCGCCAGCGAAATCACTGTGCAACATCCTGGCGAAATGTTCTGGCGCGTGAAACCTTTGGACCGCGAAGGACAACCGCTCAGTAGCTTCTCTGATAATGGCAACATGAACTATATTTTAAAAGTGCCGCTGACTGATCCAATTTTGTCAGAACCCGCGAACGACATCACTTTGTATTATCAAAGACGCGAAGCCTCTTATGTTTGGCTTGAATGGAACCCTGTTCAAGAAGCGACCTCTTATCTTATCGAAGTGGCACTGGATAAAAACTTCGAACAAAAAGTCATGTCGGCTCAATCACCAACGCCTCACTACTTGGTCAAAGAAAATTTGCCTTCTGGAAAACTCTACTGGCGAGTTCGCGCTGCTGGTGACTTTCAGCGCATGTCTTGGTGGTCAGATCCGCGTGAGATGAATATTTATTCGGGCCGTGCGCCGGCGGGACAGTAACATGGACGCCAAGATTTTTGACACACTTCTTGAGCCCGTTTTTATTCTCAACAAAGAGAAGAAAATTCTTTATTGCAACGAGCCTGCGGCCTTGATCTGCGACCTCACCGTGAGAAAAATTTTGCGCTCTCCGCAAGCCTTCGATCAGCTTTTTCAATTTGCAACTCCTTTAGAATATTTAAATACCTTGGAGCAAGTCACTGACCCGACGCCTTATCAAGAAGTGGGCTTTACTATGGGAAGCACTATAGACAGTGGCAAAACTGGCAAAGTGCAAGTCACGCTTCAGCCTTTTTCTGAAATAAATGGCCAAGCAACCTGGATTATTTTCTTTCGTGATGTCACTCTTGAAGAAACTTTGCAGAAAAAATACCGAGCCGAGCTTGAGCAAAAAGAAGATGTCATCAAAGACTTGAAAAAAGCCCGCGTCGAGCTTGAAAAATACTCTCGAAACTTAGAAATCAGAGTTGCCGAGCGCACCGCCGCATTGACCAAGCTCAATCAAATGATGGCAGCTTTGCTTGATAGCCTGGGCCAAGGCTTTTTTATCTTTGATAAAGACGGTTTGTGCCTCGAAATTTTCTCGAAAGCTTGTGAGACAACGGTCGAAACAAAACCTCCAGGCCAAAAAGTTTGGGATGTGATGAAACTCACTGAAAAACAAGTTCCTGGATTTCAAAAATGGCTCACCACTGTGTTTTCAGAGATGCTCCCTTTTGAAGATTTAGCTCCGCTGGGACCGCAAAGTTTTCCGCACTCACAATCGCATTCGATTCAACTGCAATACTATCCACTTCGTAGCGCTGAAGGAACTATTGATGGAGTCGTGGTTGTTGCCACCGACGTCACCGACCTCGTGCATGCGCAAAAAGAAGCTGAGACTGAGCGCGCTCATGCCCAGATGATTTTGTCTTTGATCCAACACAAACGCCAGGTCACTCAATTTTTGCAAGAGGCCGATCAATTAATGATCGAGCTCAAAAAAGAATTTTCAAATCTGACCAGCTTTCAGAGCGAGAATGCTTTTCGAGTTTTACACACGCTCAAAGGTGGCGCTGCGTCCTTCTCGATCAAGCCCGTGGCCGATCATTGCCACAGATCAGAAAGCCTTCTCACCGAGTGGAAAAACAGCCCTACCGATGAGGCCTGGAAAAGACTTTCAGAAAATTCACTGCAAATCGAAGGGCTCTATAAAGATTTCCTCTCTGAAAACGAGCAAATTTTAGGTTCTCGCGAAAAATTAAAATCCCGTTGGATTGAATTGCCAGCTCACTCTCTCGCCACTTATGCGGCAAGACTCCCCGCTGATTTAAGATATGACTTTGTTGAAAATTTTCTGATGGAACCCGTGAAAAACTTTTTTGATCAATACGACGAAGTCATGCAAGCGGTGGCTGAACAAGAAGGGAAAGTCGTCAATCCACTTCAATTCTCTGGCGAGACTCTCAAAGTTCTGCCAGAAATTTATTCGACTCTATTTTCCACCTGCATTCATGCTTTTCGCAATGCCGTCGACCACGGAATTGAATCTCCCAGCCAGCGCCAGGAAAAAAACAAGCCCGAGGCCGGCACGATTCAAGTGTCGTTTGTAAAAATTGATCTTCCCCAAGGCTCACATCTGCGAATTAAAATTCAAGATGACGGCAGCGGCATCGATCCCGAGAAAATCCGCACTCGTCTCACTGGCAAAGGAATCGACGTCAGCAAAGAAACCGACGACGAAGTCATTCAGCATATTTTTGACTCCGAATTTTCAACCAGAGATGTGGTCACCGAAACCTCCGGCCGTGGCGTCGGCATGGACGCGATCGCACATGCCGCAAAAAAAATGGGCGGCAGAGCTTGGGTCAGCGCGCTCATCGATCAAGGCACAACCCTTTGGATCGAAGTCCCCTATCTGACCTCAGCTCCCGCATCACTACCCAAAGCAGCTTAAGCCGAACGCGATTTTTTCTTAAGCTCTATCTCAAAATTTAAACCGGATCGTCGAAGCTGATCCTTGAGTGCAAGCTCAACAGCCACAATTTCAGAAAGCCCGCATTTTCTTGCGATCTTTGCCGCTAATTCAGCACTCACGAAATGTCTTCTTTTTTCAATGTCACACAAACTACTTTTACTGATTCCAAGGAACTCTGCCATCTCCGTCTGGGATTTATCCTGCATTGTTCTTGCAGCACGCATGAACCCACCAAAAGAAGGAGGACCCAATCTTTTTTCTAAAACTTTTGATAAGAGCTTACTAGTACTCATGTTTGTTCACCTCGATCACAATAATTTCAATTCCGACAATTGTTTCTATATAAAAAAGTCGATATGCACGATTTAACCTTATTGACCTTTGTCCTTGCCGATCTCCATACAAAGGTTCGTCATGATAACCAAAGAGCTTTCGAACTTCCCTAATTCCAGATATCTCCACAGAAGCTTTCCAATATTCCAATGCCTCTGCGATATGATCTGGAAGCCTTTCCAGCTGTTTCTCGGCAAACCTGGAAATCGAAACCTTTGTGACAACACTCACAAAGATCTCCCTTCTAATACGTAAAATTACCGTACTTGTTGAAAATTGTCAAATTCAACAAGCCTTCTTGCAAAAAGATCCGCGCTTTATACGCATTTGAAATAGAAGCTATCAGGGATGATGACCGAATCTCGGTCTTAGATTACTTCGGATTGTGCTTGGCCCAAACGCCTTTGAGTTTGTCCTCAAAAGATTTGGCAGCAAATGGTTTCACAAGATATTGGCTGACTCCCGCGAGAATCGCTTCGGTCACTTGATCGCGTTCTGATTCGGAAGTCAGCAGTACAAACGGCAGATTATTCCAATCGGTTGAAGCACGCACCTGTTTTAAAAATTCAAGCCCGGTCATTTTGGGCATATTCCAATCGGAAATCACTAACTGGATTGGAGTTTTTGTATTTTGATTTGAAATTAAAATATTCATGGCTTGCTCGCCATCGGCCGCTTCGATGATATTTTTATAACCTAAATTTTTGAGTTGGCCTTTAACGAGATCCCGAATGGTGGGCATGTCGTCTGCAACAAGAATTCTTGTTTCTGGTGGAAACATCGTTGAGCCTCTCTCGGAAAATAATCGCACTCTTTCAGTATTAACTTATTGTTCGTCAAAAATACCAAAGAGTCACCGAGTCCCAGCCCAAAGTCTGCGTTAAATTTTATTGAATGCTAATGGGAGCACTCGTCCCGTTGGCAAAATTTGACGTCCACACAAAGTCGGCACGAATGCCATCTTTAACATCAGGCTCCACGGCTTGATGTTGTTCTACTTCGCTCAGTCCATTCAGATTCAGCAATGAAAATGTTGTCACTGCCATTGATGTCTCACCACGAGCCTTCAAGCGATCTGGAAGACCGCCGCCATACTGCACATGAAACTCACCAACGACAATCACCAGAACTTGCTCAGGGTGAGCTTTGAGAAATTGAGTGGCATTGAATGCCATCACATCATCCCAAGTGCTTTGCGCTTCAAAATAATTTTGCAAAGCTTCCGGGCTTGGTAAATGAGCTTCTCCACCCATCACATTTTTAAAACGTTCGAAATAAGCCGCATTTCCCACCGTAAAGTTCGGAGGTAGCATGGCTCTATCTTCCGCCGACAATCCCGCAATTCCAGTTTTAGCAATTTTACCAGTCAAAGACATGGGCGCATTCAAAGCGATCGTAAAACTCTCACCCACTTTGGGGAACTGAGCCTGACCACGATAGGAGTCAAACGGAAAACCCTTCCAGTGAATGGCTTTTAGAAACTCAGCCTCAGGTAAAATCCCCGCTCGCCAGTCATCCACAAAGCCTTGCTGAGTTTCATCAAAAAACTCCATCCCGACGCTGACTTTCAGACCCTTTTGACGAAGAGCCTGCATCACCTGCAGCTGCTGCCCCGGTAAAACGGTAGTTCCATGCTCTTCGCCCAAAACCACCACATCACCCGCCCGAACACTCTGTAATGCTTGTTCAAGGGGCACGGACTGAAGCCCTCGAGCCAAAATCTGATTGGGAGCAATGGCTGGCGCCTGCAGACAGGTCAAAATCCCTGAAATGACGATGAGAAAGGGAGCAAACGCCATAAAACCCTCTTTTCCGGTGAGTTTCTATTGATGTTTAGATCTGGCTTTGTTACATCTTTTCACTCGTTTTTTCAACGTATGTCGAGGTTTTTATGGCAAAGAAAAAAGGTCGTCTCATTATCACTCTGGAATGCACTGAAGCTCGCGCGGAAGGCAAACCGGTGTCCCGTTACACCACCACAAAAAATAAAACGAAAACTCCAGGTCGCTTGGAGAAAAAGAAATACAATCCAAATCTGAAACGCCACACCGTTCATCGCGAAACGAAGTAATTCGCTCATCCGAAGGATGACGGTTTTAACCGATGAGGGGGCTCCTTGATTCTCACGGACAAGGAAATTTTGGCTTGCATGGAAAAAGGCTCAATCAAAGTTGAGCCTTTTCGTCGTGAATGTTTAGGCTCCAATTCCTACGACGTGCACCTTGGAAAAAATCTTGCTGTCTACACCGATACCGTTCTCGATGCTCGTAAGCACAATACCATTCGTCATTTTGAAATTCCGGAAGAAGGCTTCGTTCTAGAGCCTCATCATTTTTATCTCGGCGTCACTGCCGAATACACTGAAACCAAAGCGCATGTTCCTTTTCTCGAGGGAAAATCAAGTGTTGGACGTCTTGGCATTGATATCCACGCCACCGCCGGCAAAGGCGATGTGGGATTTTGCAATCATTGGACTTTAGAAATTTCTGTCAAACAACCCGTGCGAGTCTACGCCGGAATGCCCATCGGTCAGTTGATCTATTTCGATATCAAAGGCGAATTACTGACTCCGTACAATCTGAAGCCGTCAGCAAAGTACAATCAAAAGACAACCATGCCTGTCGAATCCATGATGTGGAAAAATAGCTTCTAGTGATCATTCGGATCAGTCACACCTGGCTGGGTATCATCAGGATAACCATTGGGTGGAATCTGATCGCGATAATACTCAGGATTTTTCTGCATCTCTGCGGGAATCACTGTGGCTTTCTTTTTGGCACCGTTGGCTTTTGCCTCAAGATCGGCGATGTACCCTAAAATTTGTATGAATCTGGTGCGGTCAGCGCCCACATTCCATGAACTTTTCGGAGCCCACCAAACGATGTATTTGATTTTTTCATAGGTCGTCGTCGGCGCGCTTCCGTAATGAATCAGCCAGAAGAACAAGGCCTTCACCATGTGTGGATTAGTGATCCCTGACGCTGCTGCCTCTTTCGCCACTAAGCCGCGAAAGCGCGGATAAGCTTTTTCAAGTTCGTATTGATCCAAGCGTCCCGTATGATCAAGATCGTACGTGCTAAACAATGATTCTACATATTGAGTGATATGTGGAAGCATCGAGGTATCGCCCAAGCGCACTCGTCCCGTTGTATTCGGAACATAGCCTGCCGCCTTCATCAAATTCGTCAGCACAACATTGTAGTCAGGCACAGACAAGTTATAGGCAAATTTCAGAAAATCAGGTAGAGCCGAATAAAATGGCGGCATCTGTTGACGATAGGCTGACATAAAACAATTCAAGTCCATGGTTCCATCGTCGGCATAACCCGTGGTCGACGGCTGGACGGGGCATATCGCCTGAACCGCTGGCGAAATCAATCCATCGACGGTCACTCCTGAAAGCAGCATCAGAACCAGCTCATTGGTTTCATTAAAATCAGCATAAGCATCGCCATTTCCGCGCGGAGCAAATAAATTGGCATCGCGAAAACGACTTTCCATAAAAGTATCACTGCGCAAATCAAACAGATTCAGCTCGGTGATCACCGGGCGAAGATCCGCATACAGTTGATCAGCTTCGGTGACCGTAATCCCCGTGTAATTATTCACTCGAGTTAAATCCATGGCATACGAGCGAAGAACAAGACGAACAATGGCTCTGGAAAAATTAATCCAATTCATCGAACGGTGCGAGTAATTGACCGCCGTACCGCCGAAGTGAATACGATCTTGAGCATCGTAACCCAAAGGCACTGGGCCAGAGAAAATCATTTTCAATTCATTGAGTTCCGCCGTCGGGGCCGCATGACCGATGTCACTGAGAATTTCAGAAGGAGTTCTGACACTGTTTGCGGGCTGCCCCTGAAACATCAAATCGATGAAGGTCTGACCTTCAAGCCACATTCCAAACTCGTCACGAATCGTTTGTGTTGCTATTTTGGTAAGACCCTTCGGCAAATCCCCCATCAGTCGATGATCGGGAGGAATGAGCAGCTTCAATAAAATCACCTGAGTCAAATTATCCAAAGATTTCTGCGACATTTTTGCTGGCAAAATACCCGTTTTCAAAATTGACGCCCACAAGCCACTCAATTCACTAAAGGCAATGGTGGGAACTGGATTCGAGGGGCGACGTGAGATCAACTGATCCACCACATCTGCCGACTGGCGAACCAAAGTGTTCAGATAATTCAAAGAAGAGCCCGACAGCCAATCTGAATTTCTTAAGAAATAATAATAATAAAGAACTCGCGAATACCCTTGCGCTGAAAATTGCAAAAGGTCGGACCAATCACCGGGATTTTTACCCACGATTGAATCTTGGTCTGCAAAAACCAAATTTTTTGCGGAAACTAAAAGCGGAACATATTCATTGGCTAACGCCTGCCAAGAAGTTCCTGAAGTCGGCGGAAGCATTTTATCAACCCCGGCCGCCAGCTTGATCAAATCATTGAGATCATAAGGCGCCCCCATAATTTGGCCCAACCGACGTCCCACCTCTGACAAATTGGTGTCAGAGTCTTGGAAATAAGCTTGTGCTTGGTCGGGCGACATCTCGCCTGTATTCCAAGACATCCCATACACTGGAATATAAGTTATAAATTTCCCCGACAGAGTTTGAAAGGCCTGCAACTTTTCACTGGCTCGGTCAAAATCTGCTTTCACAAACTGATCAATTTGACCACCAAAGAAGACCACTTTGACTTTCATGACTTCGATCAAAAGATCATCAGTGATATTCAAATCTGGAAAGAAGCTTGTCAGCGACTGACAAATTTCCAAAAGCTCTTGGCGAGTGAGAACCTTATCTGGTTTTCCATCCACCATATCACCCAAATATGAAAACAAGTCGCCAATCGAATTCATCAAGTAGATCAATTGCGGCCCAGCGCCACCGGCATTAAAATCTTGAATGAAATAATGATAACGCAAATATTGAATGTAACCACGAGATCCCAGAAGAGAAAATTGACGCCACTCTGTCGGGGCAACCACGTTGCCATCACCACCAGATAATGTTTGTTTTAATTTTTGCACCAAGGGCATGGCATTTTGGATCGTTGCAATCCACGACCAACTATTGCCCATCAAATTTTGAATTTCTGTCAGCAGTGTTATCGAGCTATCGAGAGGATACGACTGACCATTCTTCTCAATGAGCGTCGCCAAATCTCTCGCCGCTTTTTGAATTTCCAAATTGGCCGCTTCGAAATATTGCACGTCTTGATCAACGGTCGAATATCCACCGACTTTCCAGTTCAGAGAATAAACCCGCATGTAAGGAAGAATCTCAATGGAAATTTGCTTCAAGCTTCCAATCACGGAGATTAAATTTGTCATTTCCGTGCGTGAAATATAATTGGCATCACCACCAACGAGCATGCGTTTAATACGGAAAACCTCTGTGATCAAAGTGTCAGAAATAGGTTTATGAACGAACCATTTTTCGACAAAATTAGCGAGCTCTCGAGAGGTGAAGCGATCTTCGTAGCGACCATGCGTGTACTTTTGAAAAGCATCAATTGAAGAAGCATAGCAATTCCAGAGATCACTCATTTGTGACGGCTGGGCCGTTCCATCGATAAATTTTCCCCAAGCTGGAGCCGTGTCAGCCATACAGGTTCCGGTGCTTCCACCGAGGCCGGTATTGATGGGAGATGCTGCCGGCTGCGAATCACCAATTTTTAAACCGCAACCCGTTGAAGCCAAAATCAGCGCCAGACAAAAAAGACGTCGAACCGTTGAATAAACTGGAGTCGGCAATATTTTAGAAAACATAGCTCATCCCTCCATAAATTCGATCATTGGCGCGATACTGATTGAGAAATCCAGAATCCAGATTCGAAGCCGAATCATTGTCGACTCCCAAAACGTCGCCACCTAAAAGCAGCGCCACTGATGAGGTCGGGAAATAATTTAATTCCGTATGCAAGAGCGAGCCCTGCTGATCAAAGTCACGCAAGAACTTAACCGAAGTCGTCAGTTTTTTTCTCCACGCGGTGGTGGTGAAATCCATTTGCACCGAGGCGGCGTTGGTGAAATTCAAACGCTGAGCGAAAATGGCTCCTTGCGGAGTTCCTGTTGAATCATAATCAGTAATCCCGCCACCGATGACCTTCAAATACCCCAGCGTCAAGCCAATGGGGTTCAGAAATCCCGGCACCACATAGGCTTGATCGCCGTGAACTCCGATCGCTTGCAAGCCATGCGGATTTTGTAAAATCCAATCATCGCTTGGTTTTTTGGGATCAGGCATATCTTGGAGATAAGAAACAGCAACCATACCATTGGTATATTTATAGCCTAAATCTCCACCAAAAATTTGGTGATACGCCACATTCGGACCGACCGTCACATCACCAGTTTGCGAATTGAGATCCAAAGATTTTGAATACTGCAGAGTGATCGCGTTGATGGGCTTATAACCATAATTCGCTGAAGCCCAAGCCCCATCATGATCTCCACCCATGCGAACGCGAAGACCCGCGCCAGGATTTTCCACCAACTTACTGATGTTATAAGAATCGAGTGAGTAAACAATGCCCGTGGCGATTCCATAGAGCTTGAAGCTTGATGAGGGCGAGCGGTTCCAACGGCTATCATAAACGAGACTGCCATCTTTTTCCTGAACACTCGGGCCCATGGTTGGAATAAATATCGGCGAGGCCAATCCTAAAATTTCAAAATCACCGATTTTTTGTTTATAAAAAACACCGGTCAAACCCTGATCAACAGGACGAAGAGCATCGAACGTCGCCAGTGGCTGCCAAAGGCCCAGTTGCCAATCCTTATCAACCTGACTCCAGAATTCAAGCTTTCGACCTACAGCCACTTGAGTTTTTCCGTCATTCCAAAGATGAGAGGTGTAAAGCTCTTGCACACTGTAATTCGAGCTTCCAAGATCCAAATATTTTTCGCCAGAGATGTCGATCTTGTTGTGCCAGCGGCTGGATTGAAAATCGAGATCGATGTTCGCTCCGACCAACATGCTTTGATTGAGTTTGGGGTTGTTATCGGCCTCAGACGCGTATTTATCTTCTTCGAATCGCAAGGTTCCTTGGAATGTCGACTTCATTTTATCTGCTGACGATGTGGGCTCTTGCATTTTTGAAATCGACAGATCGTCAAGGGACGCGCTTGAGTCGGCCGCCACGGCAACGCTGGAGGAAACCCCCATGATCAGCAATCCGAGTGTGATTATTTTGAACCCCCGAAGGAGCTTTTTTTCAGTCTTCATGCACGTCCCGAGTAAAATAGGTTTTCACTAGTTAAGTCAATATTCTAATGCCCACCGTTAAAACCCAGCCGCGAACTGCAAACAGATGACTCTTGAGCGCAAAAAAATGTACACTGCTGTGGTTTCTTTGGAGTTTTTGCACTATATCATTTTGAACTATGAGGAGGATCTTATGCAAGAAGTCCGCGCTCTTACAGACCTTCTGCAGGCCATGTGGGTTGATTACTGCGACCTCAATCCAGCCGCACGCAGGATTTACGACTTGTTTGTCGAAGACGGTGAGACCGTTTTAAATGATCACATCGCCCTTCGCACTTTCAATCATCCTCGTTTGGGGATTGAATCTCTCGCGCGCACTTTCAAAAAATACGGTTATGCTGAAAAAGGCGACTACGTGTTTGTTGAAAAAAAACTCTATGCCAAACATTACGAACATCCGAACAGGGACTTGCCCAAAATTTTTATCAGCGAGCTGGAGTTAGAGAAAGTTTCTCCCTTCATTCGTGAGACCGTGAATTCTTTGATCGAAAAAATTCCACAAACTGTCATCATGGCTGACAACTTTAGTATGAGCGGCAGACCTTGGGAAATGAGCTTTGAACTTTACAGCAAACTTGCCGAAGAAAGCGAATATGCTTCTTGGGTTGCCGCCATTGGCTTTCGCCCGAACCACTTCACGGTGAATGTGAATGCGCTGAAAAAATTCAATGATTTAAAAACTCTGAATCGCTTTGTTGAAAGCAAAGGTTTTGCGCTCAATAAATCCGGGGGCGAGATCAAAGGCTCACCTGAGGTTTTCTTGGAGCAATCTTCAACTTTGGCCAAAGAAGTCCCCATTCGGTTTGATGATGGAATTCATCAAATTCCAGGTTGTTATTACGAATTTGCGAAACGTTATAAACTTCCCAATGGGGAATTTTACCAAGGCTTTGTTGCTACCTCGGCTGACAAAATTTTTGAGAGCACCGATCGCCAACAAAAATAGCCGCCCCGTTTTTCTGTGACCAAAGACCGAAACATCCGGCGTACCCTTTTCAAGGGCGCCAACCTAGGATCAAGGGATGAAACACCTGTTCCTGATTCTGCTTGCTACCACTCTTATTTTTACAGCCATGTACACCCAACAAGAGCCATTGCGAGCCGTCACCTATGTTGATCCCAATAAAATTGTCGGGCTTTGGCACGATTATGCGGCGATCCCCAATCAAAGCTCCGCTCAATGCCGATGGGCCACCACGCACGATTTTTTTTGGAATAAAAAAAATCACGAAATGCAATTTCGCAGCACTTGCTACTCTGTTGATGGCAGAAAAATAATCCGTGAAGGGCAAATGGCTTCAAGTAATTCGCAAAGTCTTTCGCATTTTCAAACTTCGTCGACGAAAGTTTTTGGCCATTATATTTATATTGCGAGCAAAAAATATGATGTGATCGGCCTCGATACCGCTTATCGCTGGATGGTGATTGGACATTCATCTTTAAAATTGGGCTGGATTTACTCACGAACGCGCGAGATTCCACGACGTGATCTGATGAAAATTAAAACCGTACTGGAGAGTGCGGGCTATGACTCTTGCGATTTCTTCACTTTCCCAAAGCAAAATTTGGACATGAGGCAACCGCTTTGCCAAATTTTAGATCGACCGCATTTGTATTAAAAAGTTAAGCCACTTTTTTGATCAGCTTGTGGACCGTTTCGGCATCCGGTTTTTCTTTGGACCAATGTTTATGACATTCCAAGAAAATTTTCGCCAGATCCGCATCGAACTGAGTACCTGAATATTTTTGAATTTCTTTGTAAATCACTTCGACTGGCAAGCCTTGACGATACGAACGGTTCTGCCCCATGGCATCCAACGTATCAACGATCAAAATCACTCGCGAGAGAAGCGGAATTTCATCACTCGAAAGACAATCGGGATAACCTTGACCATCCATACGCTCATGATGATAACGAACGGCCGGAATCACTTGCCGAAAGAACTCATGATTGCCTAAAGGCTGAATGATTTCTTCACTGTAAATCGAGTGATGTTTCATCACTTCGTACTCGGCCGCCGTTAATTTTCCAGGTTTATGCAAGATCTCTTTGGCGATACCAATTTTACCAACGTCATGAAGAATCCCTGCGAACTCAGCGACTTTTTGTTGGTATTCGCTGAGTCCTGCCGACTTGGCCAGAAGACGCGAGTACTCACCGACTCGGAGACAGTGCGCAAAAACATCTTGATCAGCAATTTTAAGAGACTCGAGGATGCAAGCAACGGCTGAATAAGCCCAGGCCGGGATATCACCCCAGATCAGCGTCAGATTGGCCTTTTTTGAAGCGCCTGCCAAAGTTCCCCCCACGCAAGCTTTCTCAAAAAAGCCTGCTCTCTCATTGTCGGATGAAAGAGAATTTCTCTCAACAAAACGGCGCGGCCAGAGAGCGATTCTCATTCTGAAACATTGGTTCGCGCCTCAATATGAGACTCTGATTGAAACTATGGCGACGAAAGCGCATTCAAAGTTTTTTGAAAGCCGGACTCTTTGGCAATATCTTTGGGGGTCTTTCCAGATTTGTCTTTCAAATTCACATTCAATTTTTGCGCAAGCACATGAGTGACTTCAATGTTTCCTAGCTCAACGGCGGCAAACAACGCATTTTGGCCGTCACTGTTCAGTAGTCCTGCCAATGTCGGCTCTGCTTGCAAAAGCATCTTAGCAACAGCGGCAGCGTTGGCCCTCGCCGCCTCAAAGAGAACGGATTCCTTTTTTTCGCCATAAACAAGTTTCAGATCTGCATGCGCCCGAATCAGCTGCAGCGATAATTTTTCGTTATTATTGGAAACAGCGTAGAACAAAGCCGTGTTGCCGGAATCGTCTTTTAAATTCACATCTGCTTTATTTTTCAGAAGCAGCGCTGCCAAAGTTCCATTGTCGTTCGCGACAGCCTTGATAAGAGCTGTCTCGCCATGCTCATCAGAGGCATTCACATTGACTTTAGCTTTGATTAATTTTTGAACTTCAGGTTGATTCGCGTCTTCGATCGCTGCCCACAAAGTCTTTTCCTGAGACGATATGACCTTTTCAGCAGCTTGAGAAATCACTGAGAGCACCAAGGACAACGTTATAAAGAAAGACCACAAAATTTTCATTATGGAAGTTTTCCTGTATCCCAATCTGAATAAATAATATCCATCGACTGAGATTGAGCCCTCTTCAAATTTTTCATCATCATATAGTCAGTGAATGGACCGGCCATTGTCGGCGTCTCCGCGGTGCTCACATTCACTTCCCGCAAATGACTATCCTTATCAAAAACCATAAAGCGAGTCGGATCGTAATCAATTTCTTTTTTGTTATTAAATTTTTTGAAAAGCGACATCACATTTCTACGAATTTGCGTGCGCGCCGATGTCCAATCGGCTTTTCGTCCATTGGTCCCATAGATAATACCGAAATAAACATCACCCTCTTCGGTGGAAGCCATGCCAGCTAAAGTGACTGAAGGATTCACAGTTCCGGTTTTAGCAATCAAAGCGTCAGCTGTCGCTTCATTCCCATAGATGTTCGAAACCGTGCTTCGTTCATGGGCTGATGGATCTTCACCCGCGAGAGCCATAACACTCTCTAACTCCATGTCTTGCTGTTGCAAAGAGGCACGAAATTCAGCGATTGTTTTTACAATCGCATCACAACTGGCTTTGTTATAGGCGGATTTACCACCCATCAGATCAAGACGATCTCCCGAGCCGTTCACAAATTGAATTTCCGAAACTTCTGTTTTTAACGCCGTCGTTATAAATTTTTGAAATGGTTCAGCTCCACCCAGGGATTGGAACAAAAGATTGGCGACATAATTGTTTGAATTCCGATTCATCTCTTTCAAAATTTGATAAAGAGGACTCGACTCCAGCACCATCTGACGAGAGCTTTGAATAAAGTCCGTTTCTTTCGCAAAATTCTCTTTTGTCATCACACGGACCGAACCAATTTTCATTTTCAAAGTGGCCGGCAAACTTATCCCTTGAATGGCCTTCGCCTGCACCCGAAGGTTAGCATAGCCTGTCGAGATGGCCTGTGTGAAATACTTCAAATTTGCTAAAACTCGCTGCGGTGTTGGATCATTCAATTGATAGTGACCAATCGGCACGTTGCGATTGGTCATACCACGACTGTCCACAACGAATTTAAAATTTTCATCAAAGGTGAGATTATTAATGCGTGTGACATTCAAAGCATTGAGCTGCGTGATCAAATATTGGAATTGATCACGATTAAAGTAAGGATCCCAACTGCCCTCAATATGAAGATCAACCGCGCCATCGGCAATCGGACGAATATAAAACTTCGTCGGGAAACGATAGTTCGCTCCATAAGTAGAAAGTGCCCAAAATGACGTAAAGATTTTTGAGACAGAGGCTATCTCATAGGGGTGATGAATATCAACACCTTGAACAGCTTCGCTGTCTTTATCAAGCAGGTAACATTGAGCTCGCATCTTCGCCGCCATTGCCGAATGCGAAATCAGCGAGGTCGCCAATAGAAAAGCTCCAAGCTGGAGCCAACGTTTGTGTTTTTTCATGTTGTCCAAAAGCATAAGCACCCTTTTCCAGCGTACGTCCCGGTTGACAGCGTTGTTTTAGCAGGGGTTATGCCAGGGATGGCTCTTCTGTCGTCACGTTGACTTCGATCTGAGGTTAGACAAGTGTCTCAATCTTAGACAGGGCGACACTTTTGGGATGCCAGAAACGTCACTGGCTAAAATTTATAGCCCAGGCCCGCGGTCCCATAAAAAGAGGTGAAGTTGAAATTCAGGCGTTGAAAGGTTCCGCCGGGATAAAACTCATAGTTAAAATCGTAATTTTTTAAGCCGAATCCGGCCTCACCAAACAAGCGCTGTGTCCACATGATTTGGCCATGGAAATTGAGCGCCCAGTTTCCACTTCCGCCTTGCGCCGGATTACGCAGAGGATAAGACGAGTTCAAACTCTGCATATAATAAACAAACTCGAAATCAACCCACTTCGGATAACGCATGAACGGCAGCAAATTCAGCAAGTCGTCAAAAACTTTTGGAATCGAGCGCGCCCAAAAAATTCCGCCGCCAAGCATTCCAGTTTGAAAAACATTGTACTTCACTTGCTGATAACTTCCGGTCAATCCCCAGGTCTCATCTCGCCCCCAAAGCCCCGGCGATAGACGATATTTCAAATCGACTGTCGTGACCTGAAGCTTGTCGGAATAGCCGCTGAAATTCAAATTGGTCAAAGCTTGAAATGACTTTGCACTGAGACCCCAGCGCTGTCTAGAAATGTAGTAATTGCTCCAACCAAAAATATCTTCGAACCAATAGTTGGCAGCAAGCTCTCCCATCAAAAGCAAATTATTTCCTGTTCCTAAAATTCCCGAAAGGCGTGCAGAAATTTCGAGTGGGTAGCCTTTATAAATTTCATGATAGGCACGAAACGCATTTTGCTGATCGGCCACCACCAAATAACTGCGGTTCATGATGCCTTTTTTCTTCGCTCCAAAGTGCCAAGTGAATTCACGTGGGTCATCTTCATCGATATCAACGGAGTTCTGGCGAGAGCGCATGATGGCCTTTGGGTTTTTGACTCCGAAAACTTTCACTCCATCCTTGTAAGTCCCTTTCACGGTACGATCATTCAAGTAAGGACGAAGTTCTTCACGTGGCAGCTTTTTGATGGCAAATCGCTGAATGAAAGCGCCGCCCCCGGTTCCAGGGACCATCACAAAAGGATCTTGCCGAGAAATTTTTGACATCCAGTAACGGCGGAAATCTCCGATTGTTTCTTCCCAACCAAAAATTTCTTCGATCGGATTTATTTTTTCTTCTTTTAAAATTTCATACTTTGCCAAGGGCAAAGTTCCCTCAACCACGAGATGAACTTCATCGGTTCCGGGAATTTCAGTCAGCTCAATCACATTCGGCTTTTGCGGAATTGCGGTGAATTCGTAACTGCCTCCCCAAGAAAGTTCAGCATAAAATTGTAACGGATGACCAATCTCAACGTTGTCAGTCCCATGCAAAGGTGCATCTTCGTTTTGGTAAATCACCCGCGCCCGCTGCTCGCTGCGTGGGACTGTTTGCAAAATTACTAAATCTCCACCTGAATTTCCACGATGAATAATTTCGTAATAAGGCGTGCACAAGCGTGTGTATCCGAAAGTCTCACGGCTGGTGTAACAGAAACGAAAAGTATCGTTGATCTTCCAAAGCGGTGTTGAGCTTTTGGCATCACGCAATCCCCACGGAATCTGCAGAGTTGGTGAGTTATTGACATTGGCTTCGGCATTGCCATTTTGAATCAGCAACGCCTTCCATTGATCGACTTGAGTTTGCCAAAAATCCAAATCTTTTTTATCCACTTTTTGAGTCCACAGCACTCGCCCCGTGCGCGAAATCATTTCGAACGTCCCTGTCGTCATCAACTTATTGGGATAGCGAAATAAAAAAACCGTTTCTTTTTGTGCCTCTGCCGGTAACAACCGAGACAAACGCGGATCGATTTTTCCGACTTGAATCAAAGACGCACTCAAATTATTGCGATTGACCTTCAAAGGCCCCAACTCAAGCTCTCGCCCGTCGCTGGATTGCAGATCATAAGTGAATTGCAGCGGCAGCATATCGACGCCGTCACCAACAACTTCAAACCACATTGGAATTGAATTGCCCTCTGTCTGCATGGAAAGTGAAGCCGGTGGAGTCGGCAAGGAATCGGCTTCGGCGGGCTGACGAGTGCCGGCAAAAACTTTTGACGCCATCAAAACGACAAGCAGTGGCAAGGCCGCAAACCGACCCCTAAAAGCGAACTGCAATCCCATTTGCTGCCTTGATGTCTTCTTCAAAATGTCGTACCTTTTCGCACTCTTACTTCTCTTGAGTCTAACGAAAGGTTCCCTCTATGTCTTCTCTTCGAATGCCGCACAAGATGAAAGTCGCGGAAATCATTGATCACACTCCCAGCGTGCGAGAATTGGTGATCGAAGCCATCGAACCTAAAAACTTTCAATTCAAGGCCGGACAGTTCGTGATGTTGCATGTTCCGCAAGCGCCCAAACCCGCTCTGCGCGCGTATTCCATCGCCTCCGACGATCACCAACAAAATGGTTTTCGTCTGCTCTTTAAATTTGTTGAAAATGGTGTTGCCTCGACATTTGTCTGGAAACTTCAGGGCGGCGAAGAGCTTTCCTTCACCGGTCCCTTTGGTCGTGTGTTCTTCAAGGAGCCACCAACCGAACAGATTGTTTTCCTGAATACTGGCACCGGACTTTCACAGCACTATTGCTATTTGATGTCGAAGAAAAAACAATTTCCACATCTTCGTTATCGCATGCTGTTTGGTGTGCGGACCGAGCAAGATATGTATTATCAACCGCAGTTGGAAGAGCTCAAAAAAGAGCTTCCTAATTTTGATTATGAATTTGTCCTCAGCCGCCCTTCGGAAAACTGGAAAGGCAAAAAAGGTTACATTCAACATTTCATGAAAGATTTTGATTATCTCAAAATTCCCACCACATTTTATCTTTGCGGAAATGGCGGCATGATCAAAGACGTCAAAGCCACTCTCGAAGCGGAAGGTTTTGATAAAGCCAATGTCTTTGCTGAAGCTTTCGACTAAATCCACTGCTGTCGCCGAGCTCACCTTTGCCGGAATTCTTTGGGGCTTTGGTTTCGTGGCGACCATTTGGGTTTTGCAATTTTTAGATCCGGCGATGCTGCTGTTCTCTCGTTTTGGTGGCGCTTTCGTCGTCGGTGTGATTATTGTTTTCCTCCGACGACCGTCACGTTCAAATTTACTTTCTGATCTGCGCTTGTCTTTTATTCCAGCAATCATGTTGTGGATCACTTTGATTTTGCAAGTGACAGGACTTCTCACCACCTCGGCAACCAACTCATCTTTTATCACAACTTTGTATGTGATCATTGTTCCTATTTTGCAAAGCCTGCGTGGAAAAGAAAAACTGACCTTGTTTCATTGGGCCAATGTCGCCATTGCCCTCATTGGTACTTTGCTGATTGTGAATATTCACGAGCTTGAAAAATTTCACAAAGGCGATGCTCTGACTTTGATTTGCGCCGTGACGGCGGCCATTCATATTCTGCTGATTGATGCACGAGTCTCGCGGGTCAAAAATGATTTTCAATTCAACGTTTTTCAATCAGGATGGCTGGCTCTTTTCTGTCTGACGCTGATTCCTTTTGGTGACAATGCCAACTTTGCTGGAATGAACACGCTGGCTTGGATCGGTCTTGCTTGTTTGGCATTTGGCTCCTCGCTGATCGCTTTTTTTCTGCAGGTGAAAGCGCAAAGATCTCTGTCGGCCTCGGTGGCCAGTGTTTTATTTTTGCTGGAGTCTCCGTTTGCTTGTCTACTGGCTTTTGTTTTTTTGAAAGAGCGTTTGCTTTGGCATCAATGGGTTGGTGCCGGTTTGATTTTAATGGCTTGTGTTTGTGTTAGCCTCGGATCAAAATCAAAGAAAGAGGCAACTTAGAATATGAAATTTGATTTCAAAAAAAATCTGATTCAAATCTTATTAGCAGCTGTGATCGGTGTTCTCACCGGATCTGCTTCGGCTTTTTTCTTGTGGCTCCTGGGACTTGTGACCAACTACCGCGAAAATCACATCTCCGTTTTATTTTTGCTACCATTCATCGGAATTTTGATTGCTTGGGTCTATGATCGCTTCGGCAAAGAGTCTCATCAGGGCACCAACTTAGTATTTATTGAAATTCACACACCCGCCAAAAAAGTTCCACTGAGAATGGCGCCCTTTGTTCTCTTTGGCACCATTCTCACTCATCTTGGTGGAGGCTCTGCCGGACGCGAAGGCACAGCTGTGCAAATGGGCGGTGCGATTGCTGACAATATCGTTCACCGAACTCAACATTGGTTTAAAAATATCACGATCAATCGCAAACATCTTTTGATGGCGGGTCTTGCCAGTGGTTTTGCCGCCGCCGTCGGCGCACCTTGGGCCGGATTTGTTTTTGGTCTTGAGGTTCTTATTGTCGGCCGACCGCAGTGGTTGGCCGCGGCTGAAACTTTGGTCGCCGCTTGGATCGGCTACTGGATGGTGGGGCTTTGGGGAGTGGCGCACACTCATTATCCGCAGACGCCTTTTCCTGAATGGCATTGGGCGCTTTTGATTTGGATGGTGCTTCTCGGGGCTGTGTGCGGAGCTTCGGCTTTCTGTTTTTATCATTTCGAAAAATGGCTGGCCTTTTTACTGAGTAAAAAATTAAGCAATCCTATGAAAGCTTTTTTCGGTGGCGCTCTGCTGGTTATTTTATTTTTTGCAGTTTCACTTTGGACTGGGAATTTTAAATATTGCGGCTTGGGTCTTGGCGCAATCAAAGATGCTTTTCTCAATCCGGCGAAGGTCTGGGATCCGATCGTCAAATTATTTTTTACCGCTTTAACACTGGCAAGTGGGTTTAAGGGCGGCGAATTTATTCCCTTGGTTTTTGTCGGCACAACCTGGGGCAGTGCTTTGTCAGGTCTAACTTCACTGGCTCCTGGATTTTTGACGACTCTTGGATTCGTCGCTGTTTTTGGTGCGGCTTCGAACACGCCGATCGCATGTTCGATAATGACGGCTGAACTTTTCGGTTGGGAATATTTCTTGCCGACTTTGCTGGTGCAAGTGGTGGCCTTTTATTTTTCAGGCCACACCAGTATTTACAAGCACCAGCAATTTTCATTTCGCAAATGGGCTTGGTTTCAAGAAGGTACGCCGTACCTTTTGCGGAAGCGTCGCTTCTGGAAAAAGTAGCGGTTACTTTTCGTCGCATTCCATGTGACAGACTGGATTTGAGACGTAGCAGCAGGGCATATATACGCAGACCTGATGGCACTGGCCGCCATCATCTTTACGCAGTGTCGACAGTGGTAAGGCGGCACTAACCGCGGCCAATGAAAGATCATAGGTCAAAACATTATTATTCGGATCCGTCACATCGGCATGAACATTATAAACACCAGTCGTTGCCGACTTTATGATCGAATAGCTGATGGCCGCCTGGCGTGGAACACGTTGTCCAGTGACATGCACTTCTTCAACAGGAACTGGTGCCTGGCTCACACAATGCAGAATACCACCAATGCAAGAATTCACCGGGATCGAGAAGACCAGCTCACTGACGGGATAGGGAACATGCGCGCCCAAACTCCAGTCATTTCCTTGAGTGATACGACTTTCCAGATGAGCACCGATGTGCAGGCTCACTGTGCCTGCATCTTGATACACCTGAACGGAATCATAAGGTCCATCGGTGAGCGGCTGACCGAGAATCAGTGATGAGCCACCCGCCATCGCCAATGTTCCGGTGAATAAAAAACATGCGGTTAAAATCAGTTTTTGCATAAAATCCCCTTTTGTTGGGTTTCTTTTAGCTTTTTTAGGATCATCATTGAACTCATAAGAAAAGATGAATATCATCACCAGAAATGATACCTCAATACACCGATCTGACTTATTTCATTGCCATTGCCGAAGCGAAGAACCTGTCCCGCGCCAGCGAACGCCTGGGCGTGGTTCAGCCCACTTTGTCCCAAGCCGTCAAACGCCTTGAAGACGCGACCGGAGTTCCACTTTTGATTCGCGGCAAAAACGGCGTGCAGCTCACGCGAGCCGGTGAGATTTTAAAAAGCCAAGCCGTGGACTTGATCAATTCGTGGCAATTTCTCATGAACGATGTCAAAGAGGCCGAACTTTTCCCCAAAGGTCATTTTGTCTTGGGCGCGCACCCGTCGGTGGCGATTTACGCTCTGGGAAAATTTTTACCGCAGTTGTTCAAAGATTATCCGATGATCGAGGTTTCTTTGGTGCACGGACTTTCCAGAGAACTTCTCGAAGATGTGGTTTCGTCACGCATTGATTTCGGTTTGATCATGAACGCACGAAGACATCCGGACCTGGTGCTGAAAAAAATCTGCGAGGACAAGGTGGGCTTTTGGCATGCCGGAGCTCACGCGGACAGCTCGATGCTGATCTCCGATCCGTCTTTGCATCAGACCCATCAACTTTTAAAAAAGACCAAGAAGCTTCATCATTTCCAAAGACAAATTTCAACTTCGAGTCTTGAGGTCGCGGCCAAGCTCACCGCCGACGGCGTGGGGGTCGGCATTTTACCGGAGAGAGTGGCCAAGCAGCACTCGCTGAAACCATTGTCGCAACTGCCGTGGTTTTTTGACGAATTGTTTTTGTGCTATCGACAGGATCGCCAAAAAAGCATGGCTTCAAAAAAATTAATCGAGGCCATTCTCAAAGCCAAGATCTGAAGATCTCAATCTGCGCAAGAAAATGCCGCAGTGACTGAAAGTCTGCCATAAGCGACCATCTGAACATTCCAATCCGAAACCTGACGAGCCAAAACCGGAGCGCATTTTATCTTTGCATTTTTGAGCGCATCGCCTTCGGCATCTATCGTGTCTTTGGAACAGTCGGCATCGCACTGGCGAAAGCCAGTTTCAAAAAATATTTTTTCCTGAGTACTTGAGACTGTCGCTCTCGTACATCGATAATCCGCTGTCGCTGAAATGGATTGGACGGAATGAGTGACAAACCCATGCCCCTCGATATGACATCCGCTCTGATGATAGAGAAAATCCGAGGCCCGAACCGCCATCTGCCCGATAGTTTCGCAAAACGCCGAGGCCTGGCGATCAGCATCGGCCTCTGCCTCTTTCGGTGACGGAGCTGCAACGTCCTGACAATTCAAGTCAGCATCCCCCAGAGTCGAAGCTGTTCCGGTGAAAGTTTGCGCGGCTTGAGCGGTGGCCGCCAAAGCCACGGTGAACACCAATGAAGCGATCATATGACCGTAATGTTTTCTCATTTGAATCCCCTTTTGTAGAGACTGTTCTAACGCTTTTTGAAACATCAATATAATAAATAGAATATATAGTTATCATCATCTAAAATGATATATTAAAGACCTTGCCCGAAAGAAAGGCTTCATGGGAAAAGCCCATGAAATTTAATTGCCTTTTTTTCCCGTAAGACACTCAAAGGTGGCATGTGCGCGAGCGCCACAGGTGTACCCATAGGAGCCGCCGTTGTTGATAGGCCCCTGAGAATCAAGCATCCATCCCGAGATTCGTTGAGCTTTGAATATATTCCCAATTTGATCGCATTGGCTCTGCGCATGGAATTGCGCTTGAGCTTCAGCGCTGGCATAATCAAAATCACAACCTGTTTTGCCGTAACTCTCCTGCACTCCCCAGCCCTCGACTTGGGAGTCGGCAAAACAATTGATAGATGCCACGGCCAACAAACTTGCTAAAATAAAAGATTTCATAAATTCCCTCCTGATTTTTCTAGAATCTCAATACGGCAGAAGATGGCATAAAATAATCATTGCAAAAAGCTATTTATGGCTAATATATATTAGCCAATGAGCATTGATCGAATTCGTTATTTTGCCGCCGTCGTCGAAACACACAACCTTCGCAAGGCCGCAGAAATGGTTGGCATCTCACCTCCCTCGATGTCGAAGGCTATTTCAGTTCTCGAAGATGAACTTGGGTACAGGCTTCTTCATCCCGAAGGACGGGGCATCGGAATCACACCCAAGGGATTGGAAATCTATCGCCTCTCGGCGTCGCTGCTGGATGAGTACAAACGTTTTTACGAGGGCATCCGAGAAAGTGAGCATCGCCCGCGGAATTTGCGGATGGCGACTTTTGAGGTTTTCAGCTCTTATTTCATTTCAGCATTTTTGAAAGTCGAAACAGATCTTGATTTGCTTCTGCTGGAAAAAACGCCGGGTCATATCGAGGAAGCGATTGCCGCAGGCATCGTTGACGTTGGAATCACTAGCATTCCCGCACTCAAGCAATCTCTCGAATATGTCGAGATCGGCTCGTTCGTTCCGGGAATTTTCGGAATGAAAAAATGGGAACAAGAACCGTTTGAGTCATGGCCTTTTGCCATTCCAACAACCGAGTTGCGAATCCATTCCTCAGAGATCGACTCCCTCGATATGTGGCCGAGATCGGCCCCGCGGCGACGGATCAAATATCGATTTGAACTTCTGGAAACAGCACTCCAGACATCCCGCGAAGGACTTTCCGTTCTTCATTGCCCCTCGTTCATTGTCGAACTTCACAATACTGCTTTGAAATCTTCGTTTCAGCTCTCCACCCTCAAATCGCCGCCACGATACAAACAGCAAAAACCAACTCCAGTTTATCTTGTCTTTCGAAAAGGAACTGACATTGGGTCTTTAGAGGGAAAGTTGGCGAAGTTCATGCGCTCACTCAGATAATACTTCAAAGCTTGTGGTGAAATAAAAAAACTTTCCACAGCATATCGCAACAAACTGCTTTCAGTAAAAAAATCGTTCCCCAACAATACCTCAACTCTGAAGCCAAAGAATTCTCTCACTCTCTTTCTTTGCGACATGCATTTTAAGCTTGAGTTTGCGCGCGACGAATCTCTAGAATGCATTTATGGATACATCTTCAAAACGGAGTCAGGCCGGCAAAACGATTCGGCAAGTTCTTATGGACGAGTATTCTCAAATCAAAAATCGCAATCCCCGGTACTCACTCCGCCAGTTTGCCAAAAAACTTTCCGTTGATCACTCGTTACTCAGTGGATTCCTCAATGGAAAAAAGAAATTATCTCAAAAAATCCAGAACACTCTTCTTTCCCACGCCGCTCATGATCAGACTTATGTGCTGTCATATAGAAGTAGCTCTCCGGATCCTTTGGTGATTGATTTTTCGTCCGAAGATCTGGCGCTCTTTTTTGACTATCGCACGGCACTGATTTCAGAAAGCTTCAATCTCACGAAGCCACCCAAATCAGAATCGAAGATTGCGGAATTGACCGGAGTTAGCAACGAGCAAACCAAAAAGATCATGCAATTTCTGCAGCGATACGACCTGATTCAACGCGAGCAAGACAAATGGGTTAACACCAATCATCATATCACGGTGATGAATGCTCAATTGCACACCAAAGCCAGGTCCGATATTTTTGCTCAGGCAGCCCAGGAGCTCAACAAACAGATCACCGCCAAAAAGCCGGTGAACAACTATGTGACCGTTGTTGCCATAGATCCAACACATCTTTTGGAAATTTACTCTGAAATGAACAAGCGAATGAATCAGGTGATGGAAAAAATTGGACGCCTCTCGAAGAAAAAAACCGCCGTCTATCAGTTGCTGACAACACTTCACCCTCTCATTCAAGACGACAGCGGCGGCGACCACCGCTGACTAAAGATGCCGACTGATCAGATCTTTGATTTTTTGGGGTGTGATTGATGTCGCCGCCGTGGTCGGCAACTGAATAGTAAGGCCTTGAGGTAAACGAGAGACCTTCATTTCCATATCACCTAATTGAATGACAATTTTTCCGACGGCCTTTAATGCAGCCATCCCGAGCTCATCAGTTGCCACTAACTGAAGGGCTGACAGAATATGACGATCAAAGCTGGCTGCGTTCCATCGCAGCTGTTGATTTTCCACAAATTTCTTTTCCATCGCCGACTCAAAACTCAAGCTCAAGCCGTAAAGGGCCTGAGCCTGATTTGAAATTTCGATCATTTGCTTTCGCAAATCCAGGCCCGTAGGAACATCCTTGCCCGCAAGATTGATCACTTTGCCGGCAGATAAAATCTCCAGATAATCTCCGGGATTATCCAACCCCAACCAGCGGATCTCATGAAGCGCAAACCACAGGCAAGAATTGCCCAAAGATTTGTCCTCCATAAAGCAGACCCATTTTTGCCCGGTGGCATTGGGAGTCCCGATCTTTAAAGGTGTGCCGCGAAAAGCATTCCCCTGCGAAAGACCCACGGAAAGAATCGGCAAAGATTTCTTTTGCTCGATAAGCCCATCCACGGATTCAATGAATCGAATGAGAATCAATTCAATGTCCGGCACCCCGATGGTCTGTAAACTTTTAATGACCGAATCCATAGCTTATAAAGCGGCGGAGATGCTGTTCACTACGGCGCGCACTCGCTCTTCCAGTTGATCCACGTTGGTGAATCTATGATCCATGACCAAGATCCCGTTTTTAAAAGAAAGGCCATCGCCCAAAAATGAGTGATGAGCACCAGAGTTCGTAATAGTGATTTTTTTAACACCTTCTTTGACTGCTTCTTTACTCATGTCATCCGTGCAAATTCTTTGAAAAGCACTTTCCAAGGTATTGACAAAAATCTGCGAGAAGGCCTCTTCAGCGGAATCAGAAGTACCTTCTTTCACGATGGTATCCCAAGAGACCTCGATGGGAATTTCACACTTGGCGGCGGAGTAAACTTTCTTTTTCCACTCTCCTTCAAATTTTTCTTTCAAAGTGGCAGTGGCTCTTTTTTCTGCTAGTCCCATGATTTTTCCTTTCGTGGAAGTTGATTTTTTCCATGGTATTGATGACTCTCCGCCAAGATCAAGAATCGCACCGACCAGTCCAGCATCATTTTGTGGTCGGTTTTCAAAAACCTCCACGGATTTTTACGAAAATATCTTCCGGCCCCTGAAGAAATAAGAAATTCCCTCCGATCAAATCTGGTGGCCTTTTTTATTGCCAACTTTCTATCGTGGTTGATCTTTCATGTGCTAAAATTTTCGAATGAGGATTTTTATTTTCACTCTGAGTGCCTTGATAGGATTTTTCCTTCTGCTTTGCTGCAGGTCAAAGCCAGTCGCCGAGAGGCCAGAGGTTGTTTCAATCTCGCGGGTGATCGACAAGACTTCCAGGGATTCCGAGTTATGCAGATCCTTCACCTTGAGCAAGGAAAATGTCGCAACCTATTTCTTGCTCGCAAACGAAGTCGATGCGTCCGACTTTGATCAAGAAGCCATGATTCTGCCGTGCAAATACCAAGGCACGCTAAAGAAATCCGGCCATCTCTATCAATGGGAAATTATCGCTGATGGCGCTGGATATTTATACGATACTAAAGTAGACAAGCGATTCATCTGTCGGGAAAAATGCCTCGATGCCCTGCCAAATGTTCGCGGCCCCTGATCTATTTTTTTTCGGAGCCGTCGGGAAAATACTCTTTGTCGGAAATGACTTTCGAGTCTTTATAAAGTTTTTTCTTTTGCAAGACGCCTTCGATATAAACGCTTTCAGAAAGAAGAATTCCTTTGTCGTTGTATTCCTTTTCCGTGCCGTCAAGATCGCCTTTGATATAGTTGGCCTGCATCCTTGGCGTGCCGTCTTTATGAAAAGACTGAAACTTGCCGTCTCTCACCAAATCGATATCATCATCGGCGCAAGTAAACAAAACTTCGGAAGGATCGGCTTCGTATTCTGTTGAGACCTGATAAGAACCTTGCGAATCAATCTGACCGTTGTCGTAATAGATCGTCACTTCATAAGTTTTATCATACAGGCTGACTTTTTTTCGGGGCTTCCCGTTTTGCCACCAGCACTGCGAACTTTGCACGTAATAAGCCGGATTTGAACCGACTTTAATATTCGCCAATTCAGATTTTCGCGCCATCTGGCCGTTTTCGAAATACTCATCATCCTGACCGCTGATTTGTCCGTTGGAGCTGACCTTATATTTTCTTTTGACGGCCTGACTCGCATAAAATTCAGTGACGTCTTTGCTGCCGTCCGAATTCACTTTGGTCACGGTCTTATGATCTTTTGCATTCAGCAAAACTCCTGTGACAAAAATCCCGTCACCCCAAGCATTCGGCTTTTGTTTTTCCTCATGAGCCTCGGACTGCGAAAGTTTTCCCTTCACGAAAGTCAATTTCTGGGCAATTTTGCCGTCGCCGTCTCGGCGCTCGACCTGCGAAGCCCCGTTAAATCCGCACAAAGTGGGATCAATCGTCGTCTCTTTATTTTCCGAACAATGAATCGAAGTCACCTGCCCTTGCGAATTATAACTGATATCCGCAGTCTGCTCTTCTCTGTCATAAACCTGATTGCCGGATTTCTTCTGAGTCACGATATAGAATTCTTTTTTCGAAACCCGACCGTCCTTGTCGAAGTAAGTTTGCAGTCCGCTTTTTTTAGAAGCTTTGTAATTTTCCTTCTCCGTCAAAATGCCACTTTTCGGATCGTATTTCAGCTGCTCGCCATCGAGCCATTGATTGTTATTTTTTCCGCGCATGTATTTCTTCACCCGGTGATCCTGAGGTCCTTCGGTTTTTTCCTCCACCTGAAATCCATCTTTGTAAAGGTAAGTCGTCTTTTGAACAGCGCCGCCGGAGAGCTGCCGCTGACACTGCATCTTCCCACTGACCCCAGGTAAATCTGCCGATGGATAGCCATTGAAAGCCTTGCCATTGAGTTCACAACCGTCATTGGCTAAAACAGATAAAGAAAAGAATAAGACCGCTAAGAATATTTTCATAGCTCTAGTTGAGTAAAAAGAAGCGTCCCAGTCAAATGCTCTTCCGAGTTCATTGCACAGAGCTACGAACTGACGAAGCCCTCGTGATTTTGTGGATGAATTAAAAAATTATCCACATATTTTTGCCAAGACCATCATTTTGTCGCATTTGATTTCAAAATCAGCTTCAGGAATTTTCCGGTTTCGCTGTCAGAAACTTTGGAAACCTCTTCCGGCGTACCGGTAGCGACAATGCGGCCACCACCTCTGCCGCCATCGGGGCCGAGATCAATCACATGATCGGCACATTTAACGACTTCCATATTGTGCTCGATCACCAAAACGGTGTTACCTTGATCAGCCAATTCTTGAATTAGCTCGACCAATTTTTTGATGTCATCGAAATGCAAACCTGTCGTCGGCTCGTCGAGAATGTATAAAGTTTTTCCGGTGCCGCGTTTGGAAAGTTCTTTGGATAATTTCACGCGCTGAGCTTCACCACCCGATAATGTCGTCGAACTTTGCCCCAGTGTCATATAATCAAGACCCACGCGGTGCAGAGTTTCCAATTTCCGGTGAATCAATTGGTGATTTTTAAAAAATCCCAAAGCCTCTTCGACATTCATTGCTAAAACATCAGCAATGGATTTGCCGTTGTATTTAATATTCAAAGTCTCGCGATTGTATCTGGCACCATTGCAAGTATCACAAAGCACAAACACATCGGCTAAGAAGTGCATCTCCATGCGGATCTGGCCATGTCCCATGCAAGTTTCGCAGCGCCCACCTTTGACATTAAAACTAAAGCGGCCGGGCTCATAACCGCGCAATTTACTTTCGGGCATGTTGGCGTATAAATCACGGATGAGCGGAAACAGCGCCACATAAGTTGCTGGAGTTGATCTTGGCGTTCGACCAATCGGACGTTGATTGATGTCGATGACCTTATCCAAATTTTCAAGCCCACGAATTTCTTTGAAAGCTGAAGGCTGAGCTGAGTTATCATAAAGTCTTTGGGCCAAAATTTTATAGAGTGTATCAATAATCAAAGTTGATTTACCGCTCCCGGAAACTCCAGTGACCGCAGTGAAAGTTCCCATGGGGATTTTCAAATCCACGTCCTGAAGATTATTGCCACTCGCACCCAATATTTCTAGAAATTTGCCGTTGCCTTTGCGCCGAGTTTTTGGAGCAACAATACGAAGCTCCCCACTGAGATACCTGCCGGTCAGACTGTTTTTATTTTTTTTAATTTGCTCGATGGTGCCTTCGGCCATCAAATCACCACCAAGCTTTCCAGCTCTGGGGCCCAAATCGATAATGTAATCCGCATACTTCATGGTGTCTTCGTCATGCTCGACGAGCAGAATCGTATTTCCGCGGTCTTTCAGATCACCGATGATATCGAGCAAGCGATGATGATCTCTGGGATGCAGGCCAATCGATGGCTCATCCATCACATACAAACAACCAATCAACGAACTTCCCACTTGTGTGGCCAAGCGGATGCGCTGAGCCTCGCCGCCCGAAAGTGTTCGCGACGAGCGGCTGAGCGACAGATAACCCGTGCCCACTCGAATCATGTAATCAAGCCGCGACTTGATTTGCTTGGTGATTTTATCGGCGATCATCTGATCTTTGCTGCTGACTTTCAGAGTTTCCATCCACTCGCGAAGCTCGACGCTGCTGACTTCAGCAAGCTCGGCAATATTTCGTTCTTGGATTTTAATCGACAAACTTTCTGGCCGAAGTCTGGCGCCATGGCAATCAGGGCAAACACCAAGTTCTAACTCTTCAGCGTCTTCCTCTTCCTCAGAGATTTTTTTATTACCCTTGTAGATGTATTTTACTTTTTCTAAAACTTTGGAATCGTTGTCGTAAGAGTACTGTTCTTCTTCGACCAAATCCAAAGTACCAAGGCCGTGACAAGTCTCACAAGCTCCCCGCGGATTATTAAAAGAGAAAAGTCTTGGCTCCAAATCTGGAAATCCAAAACCACAAATGGGACATGCCGAGTGCATCGAATAATTCGTGCGCGTGCCATCCATGGTCTCAATCAAGAGACGACCGTCCGCCATCGAAAGCGCTGTGTTGATACTTTCAGCGAGGCGAGTGCGAACTCCCTCTTTAATCACGAGCTGATCAATCACTAAATCGATATCGTGAGTTTTGGTTTTTGCTAATTTTTTTGAGAGACGAATCGAGGTTTCCAAATCAATGAACTGGCCATCGACTTTGGCTTTCACAAAACCTTTGCGTGCCCATTTTTGAAATTCAGCCAGGAACTCGCCTTTTTTTCCCTGTGCCATCGGCGCCATCAAATAAAATTTTCCAGCCGAAGCGGTTGAAGCCGCTTTCTTCATGATGTCATCGAGAATTTGCTGCGGCGTTTGCGAACTGACCGGAATATGATGAGTCGGACATTCCGGCACACCGATTTTTGCAAACAACAAGCGCAGATAATCATAAATCTCAGTCACGGTTCCCACCGTCGAGCGCGGATTGGTGCTGACGGATTTTTGATCAATCGCAATCGCTGGCGAAAGCCCGGTGACCGAGTCGACCTCTGGCTTTTTCATTTGCTCGAGAAAATTTCTGGCATAGGCCGACAGTGATTCGACATAACGGCGCTGGCCTTCAGCATAAATCGTATCAAACGCCAGCGAAGATTTTCCGCTGCCAGAAAGCCCCGTCATCACCGTGATTTTATTTCGCGGAATTTTGATGTCGAGGTTTTTAAGATTATGTTCGCGTGCACCCTTAATGACGATGCCATCAAAGTCTTGAGCCATTGGGGTAGAATCGCTGATTTTAAAAGCGATGTCTACCGCCGACCGGGTCAAGTCTTAGGCTTTTTTCTGGACAGCTTTTTGATGGCCGTGAGCCTTTTTCTTTTGGCAATCAGGGCAAATGCCATAGAGCTCTAGAACGTGGGACGTCAGCTCAAAACCAAACTGCTTTGCTACTTTTTCTTGCAAGTCTTCAATGTGGTGATTCTCGAACTCACAAATTTTGCCACACAGCACACAGGTCAAGTGATCGTGATGGGATTTCGGCGTCAGTTCATACCTTGCTGGCAAGCCTCCCATGCGAACTTCCGTCACAAAATTGTTTTCAGTCAGAGTGCGCAAAAAACGATAAACTGTCGCAAAGCCAATTTCAGGATTTTTAGCACTGACAACTTCATACACTTCTTGAGCCGTCACATGCGTTCGCCCATCATGAAGCGCTTCTAAAATCTCCAAGCGTTGATCAGTGACTTTCAGATTCATCGTACGAATCATTTGCTTAAATGTCTTTTCGTCCAAGCGATCGCGCTTAATGATTTTTTCTTCGGTGTGACTGCGAGGTAAATCTGGAATTCTGGTCAGTTCCATGGTTCTTTTTTTCCTTCGTTTTAAAAATTTCTTAAATTTCGACCGGCCGACACAAAACTGACGGCGTCATGCGGATGCAAACTTTCAATGTGACGAACTTCCGCCACGAAATCAGCAATACTTTCTTCTTCATTCAGGGCTCCGCGAATCCGGCGAGCAGCGTCCTCACAGAACATCAGGTTTTGACCATTTCTCAGAGCAAATTCTTGCTCATCTTCACGCTTCACCACCGCTTGCACCGGGGTCTGCAAAGCATTTTCAATCTGGTTAATCAGCTGCTCTGCTTGATAGTCCGTGCTTGCGACTTCAATTTTGATTCGCGCCGTACTCCGCTGCGCATGCGGAGTGGCATTGATCCCGCGCGAACTTCCCAGCCACTCGTACACTTGCATAAAATCCAAATCTTGGCCGCGAAAATGGTTTTTGAAATTGTCTTGAATCAACTGCCGCGAAAGAGCGGCCGAAGCCGGACAGGTCGAAGAATACGTCACCAAAGTTTCAAGATAAAATGTCGGCTGACCACCACGCGCAAGCTCTGCACTGAGAGTCACCGGATAAGTTCTCCAACCTGAATTTTCAGAGCGCAAAGACGGACGCGACAGCAAAGCCTGATAATGAACGGCAATTTTCGCTTGGTTCGAAAGCCCTTCATGAGTGACTAAAAATTGTGTGAGAATTTCGCCGAGCAAAGAAAATGACAGCGGTGTCGAAACAAATTTATCTTGTGCTTCTTTAAACAGACGACTCATGTGAATGCCACGAGCTTCTGCCTGATCAAGGCTGACAAAGGCATCCACCAAAGCTGCGGCTCGGACCGCAAGGCCACTGGCATCTTTGAGAAGCACCGGTGATTCGATGGCTTTCATTCCCACCCAATCCAAAGCTCCAGCCAAGGCTGTGACTTTTTCGTTGGCCACATCAGGGCGATTGGTTGAGTTGCCTGAGCTCTGTTGTCCATTTTGTTTGTTGGTCGAATTTTGCATCGCAAACCTTCTTGAAGCCGAAATAGGCCTTCGCAGTGGGGTTCTTATAAATCATCGGACTGCTTTTGGCTCGCTTTTTCTTGAGAATCATTATCAAATTGTTGAAAGAAATGCATTCCTCCGCTAACATCGTCCGCCTATGACACCTCACAGCCATAAACCTCAAGCTTCGCTGCTGCTTGCCAGTACCTCACCGTACCGCCGTGAGCTTTTAGAAAAGCTGGGAATTGTCTTTGAAGCCAAAGCTCCACTTTGCGATGAAGATGCATTTAAAAAACAAATCTCTGATCCGGTGAAATTAGCCACCACTTTGGCTTTTGAAAAAGCCAAAAGCCTCGCGACCTCGCAAAACATCGTCATTGGCGGCGATCAATTAGTGGCTTTAGGCTCTCAGATTTTTGGCAAACCAAAAACTTTTGCAAAAGCCTGCGAGCAACTTTCACAAATGAATGGAAAAACCCAAGAGCTCATCACCGCCGTTTGTGTTTTTGCTTTTGGCGAGCCTCATCCTATTTTAAATATCACACGACTCAAAATGCGCGACCTTTCCAAAGAGCAAATTGAAAACTATGTGCGCCGCGATCAGCCCTTGGATTCAGCGGGATCTTATAAAATTGAAAAATCAGGCCTGACACTTTTTGAAAAAATCGAATGTGAGGATTTTTCAGCGATTCAAGGATTGCCTTTGATCGCACTCACGACTTTACTATCTCAGTGGGACTTTACAATCCCCGGAGGTCCTTTATGACGACAACTCAAGCTAATAAAACTACTAAAGCAACACTTCATCAAAAAGCCATTGCCGCTCGTGAGCATTCTCACTCGCCTTATTCGCATGCCAAAGTGGGCGCGGCTTTGATTTTAGAAAATGGTGAAATTTTTGCGGGCTGTAATATTGAAAATGCCAGCTTCGGCGGAACCGTCTGTGCCGAGCGAGTCGCCATTTGGAACGCCGTTAGTCACAAGGGCGCCGCCACCTTCGCAAAAAATAAAATCAAAGAAATCATGGTCGTCACGGATGCCAATGAGCCTTGGCCGCCTTGTGGAATGTGCCGTCAGGTGATGGCTGAATTCTGTGGCCCTGAGACTTTGATCCATACTGGCAATCTTCAAGACAGCAAAAAAACATTCCGTTTAGGGGAACTGCTTCCGGAAAGCTTCAACCCCAGTCATTTAAAGCGATAGTGTGCTATGATAAGGATATGTTTCAGCGCCTAAAAACTCTCTATTATAGTCTCTTTTTGAGACGACGAGAGCAATATTTCAAACCCGTCGTCTTGGTCACTGGTTGTGGCTCAGGGATCGGTTGGGCCCTCGCGAAACTTCTCTACAAGGAAACTCGTTACCGAGTGATCGCCACCGCTCGCACCAAATCTATTGAAAAACTCAAACGCGAAATGCCTGAAACGGATCGGTTTTGGATTCGCGAACTCGACATCACCATCGAGGCAAATCGCGATCACTTACTGCAAGAAATTCGGCAAAAATGGGGCGGCGTCAATATTCTCATCAACAACGCCGGAATTTCTTATCGCTCGGTGATCGAACATATGACTGAAAAAGATGAGCTCGCGCAAATGACGACCAACTATTTGGGACCCATGGGACTCATTCGCGGAGTGCTGCCTTTTATGCGCAGTCGCGGGCGTGGGAAAATCATTTCGGTTTCATCTGTCAGCGGAATGCTGGCCATGCCGACCATGGGATCTTACACCGCTTCGAAACACGCTCTCGAGGGAGCTCACGAAGCTCTGTGGTACGAAGCCAAACCTTTTGGCATTAGTGTGAGCTTGATTCAGCCAGGATTTATTAAATCAAATTCGTTTCGCAATGTTTACTACACCGAAAAATCAACCCCGGAAATGAACGTCAAGGGCCCTTATCACGATTACTATGCTCATATGGATCCTTTTATCGAGCATATGATGAATCGATCCATTTCAAATCCAAAGCGAATTGCGAAATTGGTTTTAAAAGTCGTGCGTCGTGAAAATCCGCCGCTTTGGATTCCGGCCACCCTGGATGCTTGGGTCTTTTCTTATTTACGAAGATTTTTACCCCGACGTTTACTGCTGCCGCTTTTATTTATGTTTTTACCTGGCGCCAAACACTGGGCCCGAGGCTATTCAAAAAAACGTCGTCATCTCAGACGAACTTCAGCACCCGTGCGATGATTTCGCAGTGAAACCCGAATTGCTTCTGTCGCTGAAAAATATTTTTGCAGATCACCGATTAAGTCAGCATTTGAGTTCCAACTTTTTTTCATCCACGAAGTCACGCTCTCAATTGTCATTGAAGCTTCGGCTTGAAACACCAACCACTGAGCTTGGTCCGCCACCACCACTGGAAATTGACACTGCCATTGTTGCCAATTTTTATCGGGATCAAAAATCCAGCGCGTTTGCTTTTCATCAATAAGTTCAAGCCGCGTGAGAGTGGCGTGAGCAAGGCCTGCTTTTTTTTGTAGCTCCGTCTTCGCAAATTGGAAAAAATCTTTCAGTGTTGGCCAGGATCTCTTGGCAACATCAGTTAGAAACTCCTCAGCCCACTGGTCAACCAAAACCAAATTCACCGTCATACCCGACAGAGTATCCACAGCGGCCGACACGCCATAAATAAAAAACACGGGTCGTAGCTGAGGCGAAATTTCCCCTGAAAGCTGGATGGATAGCTCGCAGGGGTATTCTCGAAAAAAGCTGATGGCCGAAGCCTTATTCGTTGTTGGCAGAGAGCACCGAATTATTGCGCTCGACACTGATGGTTTTACGAATTTGATCAATCCAAGAGTTCAGCAACTCATAAGATCTTTCACGCTCTAAAGATTCAGAAAGATTTTTAATCACGTCAGGTTCTGTTTTCGACGCCTTCCATTTAATCACATAGCGAGCACCAGCATCTTTCACCAGACTTGGAAAAAACGGATGCGCCGCAGTCACAGAAAACGCCGCTGTCGAAGCTTCTTGGCTATTGAGTTTTGGCACCACATCGGCAGCACCATCGAAAAATCCAGTCTCATCCCACTTCACACCAAGCTTTTTAAGACCGGCATCGACTGTGGCACTGTCACCTTTGCTCACAGCTTCTTCCAATTTTTTAACTTCGCCGTCGTAAAGATCCGTCGCAATCAGTTGTTTTGCGACCTCATTTTTAACTTCGTCAAATTTCTTTTCGCCGCCGTCTTTGCGTTCAACCACTTTGATGATGTGATAACCGAATTGAGTTTTGACCGGCTCGCCAATTTCGCCCACTTTTTGAGTGAAAGCTGCTTTTTCAAACTCAGGAACCATCTGACCTTTTTTGAAAAATCCGAGGTCGCCACCTTTGGCTTTTGAACCCACATCTTCAGAAAATTCTTTGGCTAATTTTTGGAAATCACCACTGACTGCTTTTTCGCGAATCTCAGTGATTTTTTTCAAAGCGGCACTGTCACCCGCTGGAGTGCCATCCGATTTAATCAAAATATGCATGGCATGAGCTTGAGGCTCGACGTTGAACTGGAATTGATTGTCTTTGTAATAAGCTTCGGCGCGCTTGTTGAAATCGCTATTGGCCAGCTGAGTTTTAATTTCTGCCTCGGGAACCGGCATTGTTTTCAGAACTGACTCTTTGTCAAATTTGGCAAAAGTCAGATTGGTTTGTTTTTCATGCAAGGCTTTGAGCTTGTCGATTTCAAATTGCAAAGGCTCGGCCCCGACCTGCAGCAATTCACGAACTCGACCTGTGCGTTTTTCTTTGCGAAGTTTTTCTTCAAATCCTGCCGGATTCAAATGATTCGCTTGCAGCAATTGGTAATAAAGTTCGCGCTGAAAGTGTCCATCCTTTTGAAAAACCGGAATGTCCTTAACAATCATGTCTTGAATTTCAGCATCTGTCGCATAAATGCCTGCCTTCTCAGCAGCTTGATTCATCAGCTCTTGCGTGATCAGATTTTCCAGAGCTTGTTGTTGTAAAAACTGACGCTGAGCATCCCCAGTGACTTGGCCACCAAACATTGGCGCATACATTTGCTCCAGTCGAGCGGATTCAGAGCGCAAGTCAGCCACAGAGATCAATTTATTTCCCACTCGACCTGCAAAACCAGCCTGACCGCCCATTCGGTTAGGCATTCCAAAAAACACAAAAACCATGATGATGGCCCCGAACAGAATGATGGCCGTCACGCTTTTCGTCGAGAAACGGCTCGATTTCAAATTTTTCCTCAGTTTGTCAGCCATGTTTGTGCTCATGTTGTCGGCTCCTTCTTTTGCACCCTAGCGAGTGGACAGATATCTTACTTTGACTTCGGGTTAGTCTCGCTTCGATCACGGCAGCGATCAATCACTTTTTCTGATTTGTCTGAAACTAAACCCCGCGAAAGAATTATTGGAAACTGCGCATCTTTTTGCTACCGTTTTAGTATTGCGTCTATGACCTTCTCGAGGTGATATTTTGAATTTTCTGAATTTTAATCTGAAAAAGCTGCTGATCATTGGTTTTATCGTGGCTCTCCCCCTCATGAGTATTAACATGCAGCAAAATCCGCTGGCCTCTGGGTGGTATGATCGTCCGTTTAGTTTTTTAGCGGCGATGACGCAAAATGGTTTCTTCTCGTTCAGTGACGGAGTTCGCTCAACCACAGGCATGTATCTCGATCTGATTAATATCAAGAAGGACAGCCAAAAAGTCGAAGATGAAAATCGCGAGCTCCGCACTCGCCTTGAAGCAATGTCTGAAATCAGCAAAGAAAATGATCGCCTGAACGAGCTCTTAGGTTTTAAAGCCAAAACAAAAATGGCTTTGATTGCCGCTCGAGTGATGTCGAAAGATTTAGTCAGCGACCACAACACCCTTCGCATCAATAAGGGCACTCATGATGGTTTGAAAGCGGGACAAGCCGTCATCACCACTGGCGGCGTGGTGGGATATATCTATCGTCCTCAGGCTTTCACCTCGCAAATTCTTTTGATCACGGATCGCTATTCCGTGGTTGATGGCATTGTGGCGCGCTCGCGAGCGCGAGGGATCGTTGAAGGAAAAAGTGCTTCCAACTGCTCGCTTCGCTATGTCGAGCGTTCGGAAGATGTGAAACCTGGCGACTTGGTCGTGACCAGTGGTCTTGATAATATTTTTCCCAAAGGTTTTCCGGTTGCCACTGTTGAGTCGGTGGAAAATAAATCTTATCTCGTTTCTTTGAAAGTCGAGCTAAAGCCGATCGTCGATCCCGACAAGGTCGAAGAGGTTTTCATTATCACCAATGCATCCAATGAAGATTTGAGCGATCGTCTGACAGCGCAAGCCACAACTCCGACGGCAAATCCTGAAACGACAGTGGCACCCTCGACTGCCACCAGTTCCCCTGTGAAAGCGGAGAAAAAAGAGTGAATTGGTTCCGACGTAATTTTCTTAATGTTTTTTTGGTTCTCTTGACAGCTTTTATCCTGTCAGGATTCCAAACGACATTTTGGTTTCAAATGTTTGGCTCCTTGCCATCTCCCTTGCTTTGGCTGGACATGGTTTTGTATTTGATTCTTTATCGCAAACCTGTGGAAGGCATTCTCACCGTTTACGCCGTGGGCTTGGTTTTAAATCCTTTCACCGCGATGCCGGTCGGAATTATCTGGATGAATTTGCTGATCGTTTTTGCCGCAATGAGCTTTATCAAAAAGCGCGTCTTCTGGCCAAGTTCTCGTTATTTTTTCGTCGCGAGCTTCGGCATCGCGCTGACTTGGCACTTCAGTTACTTTATCGTCTCGCGGATTTTTGAATCAAACCCCACGACCGTTTCTTTCTTCCACCGCATGGCGGAAATTGTTTTTACGGGCCTGATCTCCATTCCCATTTACACGTTGATGTCATGGATTGATCACCTGACTCACAAGGAAACCCTGCCGGAAAGCGGAGGGATTGAAGCATGAGCGAATATATTTCAAATCCCGAAGAGGCCAAAGAGTACCTGCCGCGCTACCGATTGTTTTATGGAGCCATTGCGCTGACTTTTGTGATGTTCGTGATGCGCTTGTGGTATCTGCAAATCATTCAAGGCAATGAGCTGCGCGAGTTCTCGGAAAAAAATCGAGTCAAAGAAATTAAAATCATTGCTCCGCGAGGAATGATGTTCGACCGCGATGGTAAAATTCTCGTCGAGAATCATCCGGGCTTCGAGGCCATCTTGTCACCCCAATACGTCGATGACATGGAAGAATTTACGAAGGCCGTAGCCCCACTGATCGGAACTGATGCTGACAAATTATTGGTAAAAATCGAAAAATCTGAAAAACAAAATGGCCCGTTTGCGCAAATCAAATTGAAGGACAATCTCAGCAAAGATGAGGTCTTTCGCTTGAAGCGCATTCGCCTCGACACTCCGGGGTTGGACATTCGTGAATCCGTGATGCGCCATTATCCTTTAGGTCCCAATGGCGCACAACTTTTTGGCTATGTGGCTGAAATATCAAAAAAACAAATTCCATTGTACAACCAGCAATACAAAGGCGAGCTGACTTTTGAGCAAGGTGACATCATCGGCAAAACGGGTCTCGAACAAGTTTTGGAAAAAACCATTCGCGGCGTGGATGGCACTCAGTTTTTGCAAGTCGATGCCTACGGTCGCGAGGCCACCACTCAGACGCCAAATATTTATGGTGAAGAAATTCATGATAAAGATCCTGTTCCCGGCTACAACGCTGTCTTGACCATCGACAAAGATGTGCAGGAGGCTGCTCATAAATCTTTCACGGAAAACAATCGCATTGGGACCTTGGTAGCTCTCAAAGCTGATGGTGAAGTTCTCGCTTGGGTCAGCGAGCCCTCCTTTGATCCGAATGAGTTTTCGCGTGGAATCAGCACGCAACTCTGGGCCAAATTGGTGAACGACGCCAATAAGCCTCTGCGCAATAAAGTGATTCAAGATTATTATGCGCCCGGATCGACTTTCAAACCCTACATGGCTTGCGCGGCTCTGCAGGAAAAAATTGTGACACCGACAACCTATGTGAACTGCCCGCCCTATATTTCCTTTGGGCGTCGTCAGTATCACGATCACTACAAGCCGGGCTTTGGGAACATCACTATTTTTGAAGCGCTCGAGCGTTCCAGTAACGTGTTCTTTTATAAAATGGGAATCGCCCTCGGCATCGATAAAATGTACGCCTACATTTCGCCTTTCGGTATCGGCTCAAAAACGGGGATTGAACTTCCGCGCGAAGCTTCGGGTCTGATGCCATCCGCTGAGTGGAAGAAAAAAGCCATCGGTGAAGAGTGGCAACCGGGAGAAAATCTCAGCGTCGCCATCGGCCAAGGCTTTGTGAGCGTCACCGCTCTGCAAATGGCTGTTGGTTACAACACCATTGGCCTTGATGGCAAAGTGGTGCGTCCTTTCTTGATTAAAAAAATTATCGATAACGATGGTAAAGTCATTCATGAAACTCAGACAAAGATTCTTCGTGACCTCACAGAGACTCAGTCGACGGGCGTGCATATTTCGGCGCAGACTTTCAAAGACGTCAAACACGGGATGTGGGAAGTGGCTAACGGCGAGCACGGAACTGGAAAATCTTTAAAAATCCCTGGCGTTGAGATGGCCGGAAAAAGCGGAACGGCTCAGGTCATGGGTTTTGCGGCCAATGATATTTACACTCGTTGCGAGAATCGCCCCTTCTATCAACGCCACAACGCTTGGTATGTGGCCTGGGCTCCCGCCGAAAAACCAGAGATCGTCGTTGCCGCCATGGGAGAGCACGCCTGCCACGGAGCCACTGGCGCAGGTCCCATGGTTCGTGACACCATTCGCGCTTACTATGAAAAATATCATCCGGGCATGATTGAGGCCGCGATCGAAGAAATGAAAACTCACAAGCGCCCGGCGATGAAAATCGAGAAACCAATTTTGACGGAGGGTGAATAATGGATCTTTCCGTGCAAGTGCGCGACAAAACAATTCTGAAACGCATCGACTGGAATCTGGTCTTTGTCGTGCTCGCTTTGAATGTCGTGGGTCTCATCAATCTTTACAGTGCCACCCATGGCCCCCACTCCGTCGACGTGCAGCCACTTTTTATCAGTCAAATTGTTTGGCTGGCGGCGGGCTGGAGTTGTTTTTTCATTGCCAACTTTTTGGATTACTCGATCGTCAGTCGTATTGCTTATATCGTTTACGGTCTCAATCTTATTGCCGTTGTGTATACTTCTTTCTACGGGAAAGTAGCTCTGGGAGCTCAGCGCTGGATTGATCTTGGATTTTTTCGTTATCAGCCGTCGGAAACCATGAAGCTTTGCTTAATTATGGTCATGGCAAAAATTCTTTGCATGCGAAGCTCTGAAGGTCGTGGGATGGGGGTCAAAGAATTATTCCTGCCCGTGATTATCATGGGCGTGCCGACAATTTTGATCATGAAGCAACCGGATTTAGGAACAGCGATGCTTCTCACCGCCATCGGCGGCACGATGATTCTATTTTGCAAAATCCGCCGCTGGATTTTAATCACGGCCATGATGGGTCTTGTGGTTGCAGCCCCTCTGGCTTGGAAATATGGGATGCGCGATTACCAAAAAGCGCGCATCGAAAATTTTCTCTCACCCAACAACGATCCTCGCGGCTCAGGCTACAACAGTATTCAATCACGGATTGCTGTCGGCAGCGGACGCTTGCTCGGAAAAGGTTTTCGCAAAGGAACTCAATCACAACTTGAATTCTTGCCCGAGCGCCACACCGATTTTATTTATTCCGTGCTCAGCGAAGAGCATGGCTTTGTCGGAAGCTCTCTGACCTTGGGACTTTTTTGCTATCTGTTTGTAATTTGCATTCACATTGCAGCAACAGCCCGAGATAAATTTGGAGCGCTCTTAACAGTCGGAGTGGTTTGTTACGTCTTCTGGCATATGTTCATCAATATGGGCATGGTGATCGGACTCTTGCCCATTGTCGGCGTGCCATTACCGCTGCTCAGTTACGGCGGCTCCAGTATGATGACCACCATGGCTGGCCTTGGAATCATTTCAAGCGTCGCCTACCGCAGGTACTTGTTCTAATTATTTCTTTGTTTTTCTAGGACGAATATTGCGAATCACGATGAGAGGTTCTTTCTTGTCTAATTGCTTTGTATTTTCAAATCCAAATTTCTTCTCTAGTTTAAAGAACACTTGTTCTGAATCTTTCAGCTCACTCATACATGAAAGTATGGTCTGACGGAAAAGTAAAAAACCCGAGATCTCTCTCAGGTTTTTGCGCACTGTTTCTGCAAAAAGAACCAGGTTCCTACAGATTCCGGGTGATGAACTCGACGATGTTTTCTTTGGGGT
>Ga0134125_10000421_pt1 | contig 57481 bp, 51 predicted proteins | sample KB31751_FD_96464 | JGI IMG/M metagenome (GOLD analysis project Ga0134125, IMG submission 96464) | Terrestrial soil microbial communities with excess Nitrogen fertilizer from Kellogg Biological Station, Michigan, USA - KB3-175-1 | ecosystem: Environmental > Terrestrial > Soil > Unclassified ... | reverse complement strand
GACTTCTGGGCTCTCTCCGTCATCCTCGGCAGAGAAAAGGCTCCCGGCCTCTCAGCTCAGAAAGTAGCGTAGGATGTCTATGGCCGCCGGTTTCAACCTTCAACTAACTCCGGGACACGCTCGTATTCGGTCTGGCGCGATACTACCACATCAGTCCGGAACAGCTCAGTGGCGTCATCACAGCGGTTTAGTTCAACCGACGGTTTACCCGCTTCCGCGGCGCTCCAGTTTTTGCCGCTCCCCGCGATTCCGGCGCCGCGAAACCGAGCAAACCTTTTTCATTCACGCCCGAAGAAAAACCGAATCTCGCTCCGAATCAACATCTTGCCTGATCAGAGTGCTGTACCCGCGCCTTTATCGTGCTCCAATCATCACGGGTCGAAATGCCAGATCGGTTTCTCCAGCAACGAAAAGAAATCGAGCGCGGTAGTGTTGCGGGCATCACTCAATTCCCCGCGATTTCTCGCCCCGAAAGCAGCAGGTCATATCGACACGACACTGCGCCGGCACCCCGATGGGCTTAACTCCAGCGCACGCCCTGAAAATACACTTCGAACCCAATTTCTGCCCGACACCGGAAACATGAAAACCACTCACCATCAACCACTTGCCCCACTCTCTCGACTCGCCGGGATTGGCTTCAGAATGGCTTCGAATGGGTTCGTATTGGGCTCCGAATGGCTTTGGTTCGGCTTCGGGTTGAGTTCAAAAGCGCCAGTCCCGAACGTGTCAGCGCTCTATGCCCGGCAATTGCACGCGCGCCCGCCACTCCCGGGGAAATCGGCCGCAAAGAACTCGAAATATCTGGAGCAAACCCAGCAACCCATTGAAAACAAAAAAACCCGTTCCCGAGTTCTAAAACGGAATCGGACCCGTCCGCGGCTTTCTCGGCTTCGCCGGCGCGCCCTTGAAATCCAGCGTTACATCCACGACATGCGTGTCCGGATTGATATCCGACTTCGCCGTCGTCGCGCCCAGATTATCGAACAACCCCTCGTCTTTGACTTTGCCGAGGAAGTAATCCGGATATCCCGCAGGGAACGAATCCCCGGTCTTCACGCTCCAGATCTTCCGGATCGCCGCCTCGCCGTCGAGCCCCAGCCCGTTCACGTTCAGCTTCCCGAATGTGTATTGCGCGCCCGTCTCGACCACGAGAAAAAACGCTACTGTCTTCTGCGCGTCGTCGATCTTTTTGTCGGTCGTCACGCGCGCATCCAGATAACCGCTCTTGCGCATCGTCTCCTGCACGCGACCCGCGGCCTGCTTGATCTCGTCGAAGTTCGCGATCGTCAGCTTGGGCAGCTTTGCCGTTTTGAGAATGCGCTCGCTTTCTTCGGGCGACTTCCCGAACACCGCCACGCGCGACAGCTTGTATTCAGCGCCCTCGTCAACCGTCACCTTCACGTCGAGTCCCGCCACATCGGCCGCCGGCGAAGTCACGATTTTCGGGTACGTGACCTTCATGTACCCCTTGGCTTCATAGAGCGGCGTGATCTGGTTCTGCAGCAGCACGCGGAACCCGTCTTCCGTAAATGGCTGCCCGTATGCGACTTCCGAAATCTTGTTGTGCAGGTCGATCGCCGGGATCGCCTTGCTGCCCTCGAAAGAAATGAAGTTAACCGCCGGCAGTCCGCGCACCGGCGTGAACTGGACCTCAAACTTCTCCGGAGCCACTGCGATCACCTTGCCGGTGACTTGCCCGGGATGTCCCTTCGACTTCAGGTACTCTTCGATCTCACGGGAGGTTTTCGCGATCACCTGCTGCGTCCCCGGCATCCGTCCGGTAAACAGCGGATCCTTCGTTTTGAGGACCCCGGTAATCTCATCGGATGTCGCCCCCAATCCTTCGATCCGCACCGGAAAAAGGACATTGACCTCCTTCACTTCGTAAGTGATGTCGTACCCGCCGCCGGCCGTAGCCGGTTTATACGAATACGCGACGGAATCAAAGTACCCGGAAGCCAGCAGCCGGTCGCGCGCCTCATCGAATACGGAGGCGTTCCCTGGAGCCCCGCGCCGCAGCCCCGACGCCGCAATAATCGCGGGCGACGAAAGAATCCGATTGCCCTCGATAGTGATCGAATCTATTGGAAAATTCTGAGCGCCCAGCGCAGCGGCAAACGCCAGCGAAACCAAAGAGATACGCAGCATCACTGAAACCATTATCGCTTTCGATGGCAAGCTTTCCACCGAACGCTTCTGACCTTTCCGAACGCTCGACCTTACGAACCGTGGCCTGGTAGCGCCGGCGGTCGAGCCGCCGGTGATTTTGACGTTTTCAGGGCCCCACAAGCCCGCTTTTACAACCACAAAGGCTTTAGATGCCCCTGTGTAGAATGGAGTTACGTGACATACGACCTGATTGTGATTGGTAGCGGCCCCGGCGGCTACTCCGCCGCAGTGCGCGCGGGCCAGTATGGCCTCAAAACCGCGATTATTGAGAAAGACGTTAAGAATAACGCCGCAAAGCTCGGAGGCACCTGTCTCCACGTCGGCTGCATCCCTACCAAAGCCCTCCTCCACACCGCCGAGTTGTGGACCTTCGCCAACCACTCCACCGACGAAGGCATCACCATCGAGAAGCCCACACTCAACTTCCCGAAGGTCATCGAGCGCAAGAACGGCATCGTCGACAAACACGCCAAAGGCGTCACGTTCTTAATGAAAAAGAACAAGGTCGACGTCATTCCCGGCTTCGGCACCATCCGGCCCTCCAAAAACGGCCTGAAACAAGTGGAAGTCAGAGGCGAAAAAGGCGTCCAGACCCTCGAAACAAAGAACATCCTCATCGCCACCGGCTCGGAAGCCCGCATGCTCCCCGGCCTCAAACCGGACGCGCAATTCATCCTCACGAACATCGAAATCCTGAACCTCCCCGCGGTCCCAAAATCGATGATGATCATCGGCGCCGGCGCGGTCGGAGTCGAGTTCGCTTCCATGTTCCAGCGCTTCGGGACCCAGGTCAGCATTTTCGAAATGCTCCCGCGCCTCGTCCCCGTCGAGGACGAAGAAGTCTCAAAGGAACTCGAACGCGTCTTCAAAAAGTCGAAGATTGGCGTCGAGACCGGCGCCAAATGCGACGACGTCCGGAAGACAGCCAACAGCGTCAAAATGAAGGTCACGCTCGCCAACGGCAAGGCCGAGGATGTCGAAGCCGAGAAGCTCCTCGTCGCCGTCGGACGCGCCCCCAACACTGCCAACATCGGTCTGGAAAACACGAAGATTCAGCCCGACCGCGGCTTCATCAAGGTCAACGAATATCAGGAGACCGCCGAACCGGGTATCTACGCGATCGGAGACGTCGTCGCCGGCACCCCCCAGCTTGCCCATGTAGCCTCCATGCAGGGCATGGTCGCTGTAGGCAAGATCGCCGGTAAGCCGGTCACGCCGATCAAGCGTAATCGCATCCCAGGCGCCACCTACACCGAACCCGGCATCGGCAGCGTCGGACTCACCGAAGCCCAGGCCAAAGCTGCCGGCTACGACGTCAAAGTCGGCAAGTTCCCCTTCGTCGCCAACAGTAAGGCTACGATTCTGGGCTCTCACGACGGCTTCGTGAAGGTCGTCGCCGACGCGAAGTACGGCGAAATTTTAGGGGTCCACATCATCGGCCCTCAAGCCTACGAACTCATTTCGGAAGCCGTCGCCGCCATGGAAGCCGAAGCCACGGTCGAGACGATGATGCACACCATCCACGCCCACCCGACGATCTACGAGGCGGTCGGCGAAGCGTTCAACAACGTATACGGCTTGGCCATCAATGCGTAACGAGCGCACAGGCGGCAGTCCGTTGTGCGCGCAAAGAAAGTGTGTAGTTCAGGATCTCGGACGCATGCGCTACGCCGATGCGTTTCAAATCCAGTCCGATCTCGCCGCCGAGCGCAAGCAGGGCAGGGGAGTCGACCACCTGTTGTTCGTCGAGCACCCGCACGTAGTCACCATCGGACGCAACGGACACGAACGTAACATCCTCAGCCGCGCCGGCATGGAGGTCTACGAATCCGACCGCGGCGGAGACGTCACCTATCACGGCCCCGGCCAGATAGTCGGTTACCCGATAATTGATCTCCGCGAGTGGAAGCGCGACGTCGGCGCCTACGTCCGCGCAATCGAGCAGGTTCTAATCGACACGCTGGCGTGCTATGACATTTCGGCCCACCGCATTCCGGGAATGACGGGAGTCTGGACGGTAGCGCCGGCGGTCGAAGCCGCCAGTGGTTCTACTCAAACAGACGCCAAAATCGCCGCCATCGGCGTCCACCTCAGCCGCTGGGTCTCCACCCACGGCTGGGCCCTGAACGTCAACACCGAGCTTCGCTACTTCCAATCCATCGTCCCCTGCGGACTCACCAAACCGGTGACCTCAATGCAAGCCCTCGGCGTCCACGCCGATCCCGAAGAAGTGAAGCTCATCCTCGCGCACCACTTCGGCAAAATTTTCGACTTTGAAATGCAGGCCGAGCCTGCCATGGAGACAGTACTGGTATGACCGACGTCGTAATGCCCCAGATGGGCGAAAGCATTGTCGAAGGAACCCTGACCAAATGGCTCAAGAAGACCGGCGATAAAGTCGAGCGCGACGAGCCCCTCTTCGAAATCTCGACGGACAAAGTCGACACCGAAATCCCCTCCCCGGCCGCCGGCGTCCTCGGAGAGCTCCTGGTCCAGGAAGGTCAGACCGTCCAGGTGAACGCCGTCGTCGCGCGCATCAGCGAAGATGGCGCAGCAGCGGCCCCCGCGGCACCAATACCCGCCGTCCCGGCGCCTGAGCAGGAGGCTCCGAAACAGGAAGCCGCGCCGCCGCCTCCTCCCCCGGCCGCCGCGGCGCCACCGCCCCCTCCATCCCAGCCGGCTCCGGAACCCGTGGCAGCCGAGCCCGCCGGACTCCTCTCGCCGCTCGTCCGCAAAATGGCGCGCGAGAACAATATCGACCTTTCCAAAGTGACCGGCACCGGCGCCGGCGGACGCATCACCAAAGACGACGTCACCGCTTACATGAAACAGCCGGCCGCGGCCGCTCCGGCTGCTCAGGCGAGCGTCTCAACCCAGCCCGCCCCGCCGCCTCCGACTTCGGCCGTGCTGGTCGGACAGGCCCAGCCCACCGCCAAATCGCGCATCGAGCCCATGAGCAACATGCGCATCAAGATCGCCGAGCACATGGTGATGTCGAAGCGTGTGTCTGCCCATGTGACTACCGTTCACCGCGTCGACATGACCCGCGTCGCGAAAATGCGCGCCAAACACAAGGAAGATTTCGCCGCCCGCTACGGGATGTCCCTGACCTTCCTCCCCTTCGTCGCGCGCGCTGCTGTTGAAGCGCTCCGCACTTACCCGATCGTCAACGCTTCCATCGACGGCACCAACATCGTCTACCACAACGAGATCAATCTCGGAATTGCCGTCGCGCTGGAGAACGGACTGATCGTCCCGGTCATCCGCAATGCCGACGAAAAGAACGTCCTCGGCCTCCAGCGCTCGATCGTCGATCTGGCTTCCAGGGCGCGCGCGCGCCAGCTCAAGCCGGATGAAATTCAGGCCGGTACTTTCTCGATCACCAATTTCGGCAGCTTCGGCAGCGTCTTCGCCACGCCGGTCATCAACCAGCCGCAGGTCGCAATCCTCGGCGTGGGCGCCGTCGAAAAAGTGCCCGTGGTCATAGACGACGCTATCGCCATCCGCTCGCAGGCCTACCTGGCGCTCAGCTTCGACCACCGGCTGATCGACGGCGCATTAGGCGACCAGTTCACGGGAAAAGTAAAGTCGGTGTTGGAAAACTGGTCCGAAGAAGTCCTCTAAACAGCCCTCTTCGCTCCTGCCCTGCACACAAACTGTCGAGATTGCGATGTGGGGCAGGTTGGCAACGATTCCAAAAAGCACAGAGACAGCGTGTTCGTGGTAACAGAACTTCGAGAGAGTTCATGTTCTTTGACAACAGAATAATCAAAGCCAGACGAGTAAAGCAGCAGGTCTCGCTCGATCCGGTCGAGTTCGCGCGCACGCGCCTCAATTTCGAACCGGATGAAATCCAGTGCGGAATCCTCCGCTCCACGGCGAAGCGGGGAATTCTCGACTGCTTACGTCAGTTCGGTAAAACGACCGTTTCGGCGGCAAAGGCCATCTTTCGGGCGTTCACAGAACCGAAAAGTTTAATCGTGGTCGCGAGTCCCGGCGAACGGCTGAGCGGCATATCGTTGCGCGCCGCCGGGGAGATGCTGCGCATTCTCGGCATTCGGCCCGAAGGCGATGGCTACAACAAGCTCTCGCTGGTGCTTCCCAACGGCTCCCGCATCGTCGGACTGTCCGGCGGGGAGGATAAAGTCCGCGGGTTCGGCGGCCCGTCAATGCCGCTGATCGATGAGGCTTCCCGCGTATCGAAGAGATGTATATCTCTCCCAATTCCCGCGGACTGGAGTTTCTCACAGTGGGAAAATGCCTGAGTGCTCGCCGCTCTGACACGCGCCGTAAGCCGCTCATTGGCCTCCTGTGAGCTGACCTGGCTGTCGCGCGAGCCGATCGACATAAACCTCGCCATCGCGCAGCACACGCGCTATGAAGAAGCGCTCGCCGCGATGGGCGCGCGCGTGATCTCATTGCCCGAGCAACCGGATCTTCCCGACGCGGTCTTTGTCGAAGATCCGCTGTTCGTGGTGGACGAAGTCGCCATCCTCACCCGCATGGGAGCCGCAAGCCGCCGTCCGGAGAGCGAAAGCCTCGCCAGCGCGATTTCGCCATACCGGCCTGTCCGCCGCATCCGGGAACCGGCCACAATCGAAGGCGGCGACATCATGCGTATCGGGCGCGATGTCTTCGCCGGCCTTTCCACACGCACGAACGTCGAGGGAATCCGCCAGCTATCCCGCGAGCTGGAACCATTCGGCTATCGAGTGCGGCCCGTAGAAGTACGCGGGTGTCTTCATCTGAAGTCCGCCTGCTGCTCACTCGGAGACGGAAAGATTCTGGCCAATCGGGCGTGGCTCGATGAACGGTCGCTCGAAGGCTACGAGATCATTGAAGTTGCGGCGGACGAACCGGCTGCCGCGAATCTTTTGCGGATTGGCGGCTCGGTTTTGATGGCAACGGCGTTTTCGCAGACAGCGGAGATTGTGCGCCGCCTCGGACTCGAGATCCAAACCGTGGATATCTCCGAGCTCAGGAAAGCCGAGGCCGCGATCACCTGCTCGAGCGTGATTTTCGAAACCGGGTAGCGTTCGTCACGCAGCGAAGTTCCGCGCCCCTCGAATACACTGTAAGAAAGAGAAGATCCCGCTGTCGAAGTTTGTCTGAGGAATGTCCTACAACATCCAGCCCATTCGTGAGTTTGTCGTGCGGCCCACTTTGCCGGACCCCCTGTCGAGGATGGCGGAGCTCGCCTACAACATTCTCTGGGCGTGGGAACCGTCGATCCGTACGCTGTTCCGTCGCCTCGATCCCGCGCTTTGGAAAGAGTCCGGCTACAACCCGGTTGTCATGCTGGGGCGGGTTTCCCAGCATGTGCTGGAGCGCATGGCGAGCGACCCGCGTTATCTCGCGCAATATCACCTCGCCTGCCGGCGCTTCGACGACCACATGAACGCCCAGCCGGGCGATATTCCGCATAACGGGAAGCTGGTGGCATACTTTTCCGCGGAGTATGGTCTCACCGAGTGTATGCCCGTCTACTCCGGGGGGCTCGGGGTGCTCTCCGGCGACCACATGAAGTCGTCGAGCGATCTGAACCTTCCACTCGTCGGCGTGGGTCTCCTCTATCAGCTCGGCTATTTCCGGCAGTACCTGAACGCAGACGGATGGCAGCAGGAGCGTTATCTCGAAAACGATTTCTATTCGTTGCCGATACGTCCGGCGCTCGATGCCAACGGCGCGCAGCAGGTGGTGTATGTGGAACTGCCGGCAGGCCGGGTCGCTATTCGCGTCTGGGCCATGGACGTCGGCCGTGTGAAGCTTCTCTTCCTCGACACGAACACGCCTCTGAACACGCGGCCCGAAGACCGCGGCATCGCCGGGCAACTTTACGGCGGCGATACGGACATGCGTATCCGTCAGGAGATTGTTCTCGGCATCGGCGGCATGCGCGCGCTGGAAGCCCTCGGCTACAAACCGACCGTCTTTCACATGAACGAGGGCCACTCGGCGTTCCTGGGGATCGAGCGTATCCGGCTCTTCATCGAGCGCCAGAAGCTGACGTTCGAAGAGGCGCTCGAGACAACGCGCGTGAACAACGTCTTCACGACGCATACGCCGGTTCCAGCCGGCATCGATCTTTTCGACCCCGGGCTGGTCTACCACTACTTCAACGAGTACTGCAGGGAAGCGAAGATCGATTTCGACCGCTTTATGGCGCTTGGCCGCAGGAATCCGCAGGATGGCGGCGAGCCCCTCTCCATGGCGATCCTGGCACTGAATACGTCCGCGTACCGCAACGCTGTCAGCCGGCTCCACCAGCACGTCTCACAGGAGATGTGGCACTCGCTTTGGCCGACGCTGCCGATCTGGGAGACGCCGATTACTTCGGTTACCAACGGTGTCCACATGCCGAGCTGGCTGAACGGGGATCTCGCCGATCTCTACGATCAGTTCCTCGATCCGGACTGGCGCAATCGCTGGAACGATCCGGCGGTGTGGAGGCAAGTCCGCGAGATTCCGGATGAAGAGCTCTTTGAAGTCCACCGGCGGCGCAAGCGCCGTCTGATCGCGTTCATCCGCGATCGCCAGACTGCGTCCGCGCTGCGCCGGAAAGCGGCGGCATCGGAGCATCGTCACGCGGCGGAGGTGCTCGAGCCGGTCGCGCTTACGATTGGGTTCGCGCGCCGCTTCGCCACGTACAAGCGCGCCACGCTGCTCTTCAGAGACCCGGAGCGGCTCAAGAAAATCCTCTGCGACCACGAGCGGCCGGTTCAGATCATTATCGCCGGCAAGGCGCATCCGAAGGACCAGCCAGGCAAATCCTTTATTCGTGAGATCGTGCAGCTCTCGCGCGATGCCGACCTTTGGAAGCACATCGTTTTCGTCGAGGATTACGACATGAAGGTCGCGCGCGAGCTCGTCCAGGGTGTCGACCTTTGGCTGAATACGCCGCGTCGCGGCGAGGAGGCCTGCGGGACGTCCGGCATGAAGGCCGCCATGAACGGCGTGCTGAACCTATCGATCCTCGACGGCTGGTTCGATGAAGCCTACGAGATTTCGGGCGGATGGGCTATCGGCGATCGCGAAGATTACTCCGAAGATCAGGATGCGATCCACGCGAGCAATATCTACTACTTGCTCGAGCGGGAAATCGTGCCGCTGTACTATGCGAATTCCGAAGGCGGCGTTTCGACCGAATGGGTCAAACGAATGAAGACCAGCATGACCAATCTCACGCCGGCCTTCGACGCGCGCCGTATGGTGCACGACTACACGACGCAGCTCTACGAACCGGCGCATGCCCATTGGGACGAGGTGCAGGAGAATAACTTCGAAGCCGCGCGCGAGCGCTCGAAGTGGAACGCGCGCGTGCGCGACATCTGGCCGCAGGTGCATTTCCTCGATCTCGGCCCCGCCCCGCAGGGTCCGGTGATGAGCGGGCGCCCGATCGATGTGCGCGCCGCGGTCCAACTAGCCGGGCTTTCTGCCGGTGATCTGCGGGTGGAATGTGTCATCGGCCGCATCGGGTCGAGCGGCGGTCTCGAAGAAACCGAAGTGGTGCTATTGCCGAATACGTCGGTCGAGGGCGATGTGGCCGTTTTCGAACGCCAGATCGTGCCGGCGCAGACTGGGCGGCTGGGGTATGCGGTGCGCGTCAGTCCCAACCACTACCATGATCCGTTGACGAGGCCGGTAACGACGCTGCTGAAGTGGGGCACGCGGTAGGTATCTACAATCCGATGCGCGCCGGCGGCTATCGCGCGGGGTCAAAGATTCGCTTGTCCGGTGCGATCGCGGCGAATGTGGCGAAATCGGGCATTGAGGTGAACATGTCCCGAAGGTCGGCGGCAGTGGCGTCCGCCAACGCGTGCGGCCGCGCTCCCACGATTTCAAATACCGTGCGCAGCAGCCCCGGAAAGCTCGCGTTGGTGTGCGACGCAAAGTCTTTCTTTACGTAAGGGCCGGCCGCCAGTAATAAGGTGCGGTGCGAATCGATGTGGTCGAAGCTTCCCTCCGTGCCGGTCTCGGTGATCAGCACGAGCATCTCCCGCCACCACTTCGAATGCGACAAGGCCTCGAGGATCCGGCCGGTCGCGAGATCGTTATCTTCGACGAATGAGGCCGCATACGGATAAGCGCCATGCTCCGCCGGCTCGCCCGGCCGATCGTTCGGCAGGCGGATCGTCATGATCTGCGGCAACTCGACGTACGTCCCCAGCGCCGCGATGAATCGGTCCGCGCGTGACTGGTCGGGAATTACTTCCGTGTCCTCAAAGTTCCGGACGGTCACGCCGGCTCGCCGCAGATGCTCCCAGGCGGCCGCAAGCATTTCGTCCTGAGTGCGGGTGCTCTCGCCGTCCACATAAAAGTTGTCGCTGAACGCAAACTGCCGCGCGATCGCGTGCTGATTGGGTGTGATCGGGGCGGCCTTTACGCTGAACTGGGTCCTCGCACCATGCGCCACCCCATTCATGCCGAAACGCGCCAGCGGCGGCGATCCCGCCACTGCTCCATTATCGGCTTTCGTCACATCTCCGAGAACTTCGTCGAATGTACGGTTACCCTTCAGGATCACCACCAGGCGCCGGATCGCCGGGGGCGGCCGGAACGCATCTCGCTGCACCGGGACGAAGCCATTCAGGGCCATCACGACGTCGGTATCGCGGGCCAACTCGCTCGCATCCGGGACGATGAAAGTAGTGATCGTGCCATGATGCAGGCCGCTCACTTCGCCGAGGGAGAGAAATGCCTCGCGAAGGTACGGTCCCGTGCCGCGCCCTTTGCCATTGGGGACGTAAACCCGGTCGCCCACAATGGCGACATGGGTCGGCATCCATCCAACCGGGATGTGTCCTATCACCCGATTGCTCTCGGTATCGATAACTCCCGCCGCATTGATGCCGGACTCGGCCACCAGCAGCCATTTCGTCAATGGGTCGTATGCCAGGCCACCTGGCCGCACCCCGCGAAATTCCTCAAGTCCCGGGACGGTGAGCCTGATCCCGGCGATGACCTTCCGGTGTGAAGGGGAAATGACGTCTATCGTATCGGCCGCCGGATTCGACACGAAAACCCGATCCGAGAGCGCGACCATCCCGCCGCAGCCATCGGCGGGAACTCGCGCAGCGATCATGGGCCTTAACGGATCGCGCGTGTCGATGATCGCGATCTCTTTCCCATTTGCCGCGTAAAGCGTCGGCTCGTCCGGAGCCAGAGCCAGGGCGCAAACCCCGGCGCCCTGTTCAAGGAGAGCCGAGGCGACCACACGATCCTTCCGCGTGTCGATTATCGCGATCCGGCTGTTCGCAGGGTCAGCCACGTAAAGCAAACGGCGGGTCGATTCCTGCGCCAGTTCGCTGGAGGCGCTGCCGTGCCATTCCTCTGTATTTAGATTGACAAGTTTGCGCCTGTCTCCTGTCTCAGCGTCGATCTCACGGACGCGGCCGGTCGTACCTTCGGATATCCAGATCGCCTTCTCCCCATCGAATGCGATTCCCGCGGCCACACCAGTCCAGTCCGGATCGGCGATCTCCGGGACCGTGCTGTTCGGCGTCCGCGCCCAAATATGATGGACGGTGGCGGGCTTCTTGCCGCCTGGCGCGATCACGGTGATGCCGTGGTGTTCCAACCCGATATTCGCAGTGGCGACCGATCCCTTTGAACTCACCGCGATCGCCGATGGCTCGGGGCCTGTCTCAATCTGAGTCCCGACAGGTGTGAGATATCGGCCGCCGGGCAGGATGCTACCGACCGCTCCAATCAGAGGAAAGCGGTTGCCAGCAGGAACGGTGAAGTCCGCGGCGTGCAGGATATGTCCGGCAAAGATTACAGTTCCCATCACCCAACCGCGCAAGATATGCAAGCTTCTCATGATCGACAAGAACTTTCGGGGGAGTTAATCTGTTATTTATGGTACCCGCGACTGCACATATCGAAGAGGATAGAAGAATACGTGATAAGCTTCACAGTGCGGGCAATGATGCATAGAAAAGTTAGCTACCGGACGATATGCTTCGCATGGTACCATTGGTACCGAACCGATAGAGATAAAAGATACAATCCCGGGATTTCTACTCACAAAGCTCTGAACCAGGGAGAACATAAACATGGGAATCAGCACCGCAACAGCACCACAGCCCAAGCCACTCGAAGATCCGCTCGCGCACTTGCCCTGCTCGACGATCCTCGAATACCGCAAGGGCCAAACCATTTATAGTCACGATCAGCCTTCAACTTCCATTTATCTCGTCATTGACGGAAAGGTCAAGGTCTGCCGCCTCGCCGACGACGGACGCCAGGTGGTAGTCGACATCTACCAGCCGGATGAATTTTTCGGTGAATCCGCGTTTCTTGGCCTCGGTCAGCGCACCGAACTGGCCGTTGCTCTCGAAAATACAAAGCTCATGACATGGACGACCGCGGAGATCGAAGAGATCGCCACGCGCCGCCCGCGTCTCGCCATTGCGCTGCTCCAATTGCTGGTGCAACGCTCGATGGACTTCGGCAGCCGTATTGAAAGCTTTTCGGTCGACAATATAGCCCGGCGTCTCGCGCGCACGCTCATCCGTTTCTCCGAGCGTCTCGGCCATACTGCCGAGGATGGTTCGGTGCAGATGATTCCGTTCACGCACGAGTTGCTGTCGCAGTATGTCGGCACGTCGCGCGAAATCGTGACGCACTACATGAATCAGTTCCGCCGCCAGGGATATCTGCGCTACTCGCGCAAGGGCATCCTGTTGCATCGCGACGCGCTGAAGGAATGGTTGCGTCAGGAGCCGATGGCAGCGTAACTGTTCTGAGCGCACAGGCGTAAGCCGTCGTGTGCGATCAAAAAAGGAATGGTTGCGTCAGGAGCCGATGGCGGCGCCGCTATCGTGCGCGTACAGCCGCGAACCCTTGTGCGCGAGGGTTGATGGCCTGAATGCCCTTGGCGGCGGCATCCAGCGGCGAGGCCTGCAAGGACAGCTGGTCACCTGATGCAGATTCAGGCTGACCAGCCCCTTGATGGGGCTCAGCACCGAGGCGGCTTTGCCTCTGGGCAAGGGCCGCCCCTCGGGCCACATGCCCCTCAGGTCTTTCGCCGGATCAAGAGTACTGTCACGTTATCCGGGCTACCGAGAGTGTGAGCGGCCGCAATCAGCGCTTCGCACATCTCGGCGAAGGTTTCATCACCGGCGTTCAGGATTCGCGCGATCTCCGTTTCGGGCACCACGCCGTGCAGGCCGTCGCTCGATAACATCATCACGGAACCGCGCTTCAACGTCACCGCGTAATAGCGGATCTTGATGGTCGTTCCGACGCCAACGGCCATCGTGAGAACGTGCCGCATCGGGTGCGTCTTCAGACTTTGTTCGTCCAAACCGAGCGTGCGTCCGACCTCCTGCACCCAGGTTTGATCCTCGGTGATGGCCCGCAGATTTCCATCTTCGGCCAGCCAGGCGCGGCTGTCGCCCACGCTCGCGATGGCAATGTCGTTCTCCTGGGTTTCGAGCGCGGCGACCAGTGTGGTCCCCATGCCTTCGAAGCGTGGGTCGATGCTTGCCTCGTGCAGCACCCGGTGGTTGGCCTCTTCGACTGCGGCAAGCAGCGCTGAGGCGTCGCGATGGGGCGAGGCAGCAAGAATCTCCGCGACCGTTTCGACGGCCATATGGGATGCGCGCTCACCGCCACGGGCTCCCCCCATGCCGTCGGCGAGCAGATACAACCCGAGTTCCGGAACGATGCGGAAAAAATCCTGGTTCGTCGTGCGAACCTTTCCGGGATCTGTCAGCGCGCAGGCCTCGAGCATGAAGGCAATTTTTCACTATAGAACAACGTAAATGCTTCGCTGCCGGACGCGGGTTACACTGAGCCTTGCAACTCCAAAGCTTCAGTGATCGGGAGGATGCCCGCGCTACACTCGAGCGCGGCGATATTCTTTTTTTTCCGGACGGCGGATTCGAAATCCCGAGGGCGGTGCGCGAACCGCTGATGGGCGCCTCGCAGGATGCGCGCAGCTTCCACAAGAACATCGCCTACAAGCCCAACCTCGATAAAGTCTCCGGACTCGTCGATGCGCGCGAGACCGAGAGCGTCAAGCCCGCGATGCGCGAATATTCGCGTTGCGCGCTCGAGTTCATGCGGCGGATACTGCCGGATTACGCTCGGGCGTGGAAAGTGGACTACGCCAGCTTCCGCTCGATCGAGGAGCGGGGCAGGGAGCTGCCCCTGACCAAACGCAACGACTTGCTGCATGTCGACGCCTTTCCGACGCGTCCGGCTTTCGGAGACTTGATCCTGCGCTGCTTCACGAATGTGAATCCGGAGCAGTCGCGGGAGTGGATGACTTCCGACCCCTTCGCGCTGCTCGGACCGGCGGAAGCGTCGAAGGCCGGGCTCGCTCGCTTCGCAAGTCCGTCACCCTTAAACGGTATGCGCCGCGGTTTTGTGCGCGCTCTTGCAGGCGCAGGATTGCCGGTCGTGGATCGTTCGCCTTACGACGCTTTCATGCTGCACTTCCATGACTGGCTGAAAAGGAACCGCGAGTACCAGCAGAATTGTCCGAAATACCGCTTCGATCTGCCGCCGGGCTCGACCTGGCTTGTCTTCACAGACATGGTTCCACATGCGGTGCTCGGTGGACGGCTGGCGCTGGAACAGACCGTGATTGTGTCGCGCAAGAGCTTGAAGAATCCGGCACTTGCGCCGTCGTCGGTGCTGGAGCAGCTTGCGGGGCGGTCGTTGACACGGTAGCGGCGCCCGCGGTACACGGAATTCCGCGCGCCGCTGCCGCTCCTGCTAGACTGGTCATTGACTGGTTAATATGACCACCATTAGTGCATTCGAAGCAAAAACCCACATGGGGAAGTTGCTGGATCGCGTGGCCAGCGGCGAGGAGATCGTAATTACCCGCCATGACAAGCCGGTGGCTCGGCTCGTTCCGGAAGGCAGGGCTGCAGATGAGACTGTACGGGAAACCGTAGCAGCATTGAGACGTTTGAGGGCAAAAATCGCGGGCCGTCAGGGATCGCGCGCGTTGAGCGATCGGGAAATCAGGTCTGCAATCAACGAAGGCCGCCGGTGAGGGGCTCCTTTGTCGCCGACGCGTCGGTGGCGGTTTCGTGGTGTACTGCGGCACAGGCGTCCGACGTGACAGACTGTTTGCTTGACCGGATCGTCGCCGGCGCGGTTGCGATGGTCCCGCCGATTTGGCCTTATGAAATCGCGAATGTACTTCTCAGCCTGGCTCGCCGAAAGAAGTTAACTTTTGCCGAATATTCCGAAGCCCGGTTGCTGCTCGGCAGATTGCGGATCTCTGTGGACGGCGAAGGCGCCGTGCTGGCGCCAACTCGAGTCGCGGATTTGGCGCTCGAGTATGAATTGACGGTTTACGATGCCGCGTACCTCGAACTCGCGATTCGGAAGCAGATTCCGTTGGCGTCCCGCGATCAAACCCTCACGCAGGCGGCGCGACGCACCGGCGTCTCTTTGCTGCTCTGATCTCCCGCTAAGGAGCCAGATCCAACTCGATCCGTTTCTTCTCCGGATCGATCTTCGTAATCCGAAAACTTCGGATTTGCCCGGAGCGCAACTGCTCCTTCGCGGGCTCACTTTCCGCCGTCTGGCCGCCGCCGGGCGAGCCGCCCTTCCACTTGCTCGCCAGCATCGACGACAGAGCCGACACGTCCACAGGGCCGGACTTTTGCTCCGCCTTCTTCTCTTCGACAGCCAGCGCGCAGTGCCCCTGCACGCCTTCGCCGAGTTCTATAGTTGCGCGGTTTCGGGTTACGTCAGTGACGCGTCCCGTGACCTGATCGCCTTCCTTGTGCTCGGCCATGTACTCGTCGAGCGAAGTCGGAATCAACTGCTTCAGTCCGAGCCGCAGGCGCCGTTTTTCGCGGTCATTTTCGAGCACCATCGCCTTCACGACCTGCCCGACTTTGAGCTCATCCTGCGGATGATTGATGCGTTTGTCGTTAACGATATCGCCGACGTGGATCATACCTTCCACGTTTTCCGTCACCTGCACGAAGGCTCCGAACTGTTTGAGCTGCGTCACCGGCCCTTCGACGGTCGAGCCCACCGGATACTTCTTTTCGACGTCTTCCCAGGGATCGCCGAGCGCCTGCTTGAGGCCCAGGGAGATACGCTTGTCGGCGGGCGTTACGGTGAGTACAACGACTTCGACGGTTTCGCCCGGCTTCACGACGTCGGAAGGCTTGCGTACCTTCTTCGACCACGACATCTCGGACAAATGAATCAACCCGTCGAGCCCGGGCTCGAGTTCGATGAATGCGCCGAAATCCGTCACGCGCGCCACCGTGCCCTTCACACGATCGCTGGGATGATATTTTTCCGCGGCGCCGGCCCAGGGATCGGGCTGCAGTTGTTTCAGGCCAAGCGAAATCCGCTTTTTCCCCGGATCGACCTTGAGGATCTGAACGTCCAGTTCCTGCCCGATCTTCAGCGCGTCGGCCGGTTTGTTTACTCGCCCGTGCGAGATATCCGCCACGTGCAGCATGCCGTCAATTCCGCCTATATCGATGAACGCGCCGTAGTCGAGCAGGCTGCGCACCGTGCCGTGGATGACGTCGCCGACCTGTAAGCCAGCAAGTTTTTCTTCCTTTGCTCTGGCACGTTCTTCTTCGAGGACCGCACGGCGATCCACGACGATGTCTTCCTTCCCGGTATCGAGCTTGATGATGCGGCAGGCGATTTCCTGGCCGACCAGCGTCTGCATCTCGGGAACATCGCGCGCTCCGCTGCGGGAAGCCGGCATAAACGCGCGCATCCCGACATCGACCGACAGCCCGCCTTTGATCACCCCGGTGACATGGCCGGAAATGGTCAGCTTTTCGTCGAACGCTTTCTGCAGAGACGACCAGTCCTTGGGCCGCTCAACTTTGATCAGGGAAAGCTGGTAGTAACCCTCTTCGTTCCGGCCCTTCACGCCTACATGGATGACATCGCCCGGTTTGACGGGAATCGGGCCTTTGTCGTCGCGCAGCGCCGAAACGGGCATGACGCCCTCGGTCTTCTGCCCGATGTCGAAGAAGACATTCTCGTCGTTGACGGCGACCACGGTGGCTTCGCGGCCTTGTTCCCCGGTGGTTTCGTGCGTATGGGTCTGTTCGAACTGGTTGAGGATGTCGCCGAAAGAGCTCTCCGCTTCAGGCGGATTCTGCCCTTCCTGTTCGCGCACGTCTTCCTCGCGAAGCGACGAAATGGGATTGGACATTGTGGGTTACGTCTCTCATTGTGCCACGTCCCTGGGCGCGGCGTGGACGCTCGCGCGTGGCCTTCTGCCCGCCTGTTCCGGCCTGCGGAAATGCGGATTCCGGCGTGTGGCCGGGTCCGCGCCCTGGCCCGCCCGAATGAAAGCCCGCGGCTAACGTAATAAGATCGCTCCAGGGATTCACCAGGATGCCGCCTCCAAAAATCACCCGGCGCGAGCTTGGAACGCTGGCCGCCGCTACCGCCATTGCTACGTTGCCCGCGCAGATCGCAGCTCAGACACCAGTTAATCCAAGACCGCTGCTCGAGATCGCCGAGTGGAGCTATCACTTCTATGGTGTCGAACACGCGCTGCTGGCGCGCGGCACGGTTTGCAACGGCATGCAAATGTATGTCGAGCGCTGGATTCCCGCGCAAGTGCGGCATCCGTACGCGATTGTTCTGGTTCACGGGGGATACGGGCAGGGTTCCGAATGGATTTCGACCCCGGACGGCCGGCGCGGCTGGGCGTCTCTCTTCCTCGAGCAGGGCTACAAGGTGTACGTCGTCGACCGGCCGGGTCAGGGGCGCAATCCTTACCAGCCGTTTGTTCACGGACTGTTCGATCGGGAAGCGCCGGTTTTCGAGCGTGTGGCGAAGACCGTCGCCGGGCCACAATGGCCGGGTGCCGGAGATGCCAACGACCCGGCTGTCGCGCAATACGTCGCCGCTATGGGACAGCCGATGGGAAATAATCCGCAGACACAGAATGTCTGGCGAACTCGCGGCGCCATGCTGCTCGACGACATCGGTCCGGCAGTTCTCGTCACGCACGGGGATGGAGTTGTTTTCGCGCGCGTGACCGCGCAGGCTCGCCCCGACCTCGTGAAAGGAATTGCCGCGGTGGAACCCAGCGGGACGGATCGCCTCAACATTCCGGCGCCGGCGTCTCCACTCCTCGAACTGAGGAACGACGTCAGGAACGAAGCCGGCGGACCTCTCCCGCATCTCGGCAAGAACAACCGGGAGAACCTTCAGCCGGTCCTCCAGTGGCTTGATGGAACAGTGAACAAAGCCGCGCCGTCAGCCGTGATCGATTCCAACCGCAATCGCGATTCGCTCGCGGTGAAGCTCGCCGACCAGGGCGGCTTCTGGCTCGACGTGCAGCGCAAGAAGATGCCCTACGGGGAGATCGCGCAGGGCCAGTTCTTCGTCCAGTACATGATCCCGGCGGAGAAGAAGCATCCCTATCCCGTCGTGATGGTGCATGGCGGCGGCGGCCAGGGCACGCACATGATGGGTATCGGGGGACGTCCTGGCTGGGTCCACTTCTTCGTGCAGAATGGCTACAGCGTGTACTGGATCGATCGCCCCAGCTTCGGCCGCTCGCCCTACCACCCCGATGCGCTTGGCCCGAGCCATCTGCCGAACGTGCCGGCGCTCGAAGGGCTGGTCGGCGCCAACAACGTGTTCAATACCGCGCAGTGGCCCGGACCCGGCGGTATGAACGATCCCATCATCGATCAGTTCATGGCGTGCGAATCGGGAAACGTGAGCGATGAAGCATTCCACAGCGAGATGGTTTGGCGCGGCGGTGTCGAACTGCTGGACCGCATCGGACCCAGCATTCTTTTCGTCCACGCGTTTGGGGGATTCTTCGCGTGGGGCGTTGCCGATCGCCGGCCGAATCTGGTGAAGGCGATCCTGTGCATGGAAATCAACGGGAATCCCTTCGCCGCGCAGCTACGGTGGGGGCTGACGGCGCTGCCGATGACGTACGATCCGCCGGTCACCGAACTCAGCCAGTTCAAGCTCGTCGACAAGACGGCGCCGCCGGACTCTCCGCGGCCCGTAGTGAGCCCGTACAAACTGCAGGCCGAGCCCGCGCATCAGTGGAAGAACCTCAAGGGAATTCCGATCGGATGGATGACCAGCGAATTCGGCGCCGGCGGTTCACCGGTAAGCAATGTGGAATTTTTGAAGCAGGCCGGGTGCAGTGTGGAAATGCTGCGGCTGCGGGACTACGGCATTTATGGCAATGGCAATCTGATGCTGCTGGAGAAGAACAACCACGAAATTTTCGAGTTACTCAACGATTGGGTGACGAAGAAGATCACTTGATCCCGGTTCACTCAATACCATAGCCCAGCGCAGCCTCTTCTTCGTTCCTCGTCCATCGGCGCGATGCAGCCGCGGGGAGACCCGGCCAGATCCGGGTCTCCATAAATTCCCTCAGCGATTCTTCACGGTTGACATGCGGCGCAGCGGTCTGCAGACGCTCTCGTTTCTCAATCAAGGCCTGCCGGATGACCTCTGTCTTCGAAGTGTGTGTGCGCAGAGCCAACTCATCGGCCAACTGTTCGATTTCGGGGTCTTTGTTCCACGACGCGATTTGATTATGCCAGGAAATGACGCGGGCAATCATTCAGGCGCCTGAATCCTGGTACAATCCCCAATTGCGCCGCCATCCCGCCATTCCATACGTTCTTCCGTTTCTCGTCTTCATCGCGCTGCTCGCGCTCCAGCAGGTCACCGCGGTGCCGGTCTGGCTGCGTTTCGTCGTGTCGATCGGTGCGATCGCCGCGGTATCGCTCCCGGCGCTTCGCGGCGGACCATCAAGGCCTTTCCTCAGCGTTCTGATCGGCATCGCTGTTTTCATCATCTGGGTCGCGCCGGACCGGCTCTCCGCGACGTGGCACCATCTGCCGCTCTTCGACAACAGCGTCATGGGCCACCCAGCCGGTAATACGCCGCCTGCATCGAAGGATGATGCCGTGTTCCTCTTCTTCCGTATTGCGGTAAGCGCGCTCGCGGTGCCGATCCTCGAAGAGCTTTTCTGGCGCGGATGGCTCATGCGCTGGCTCATCGATTCGCGAGACTTCCAGAAAATCCCGCTGGGCGCGTATGCCCCTGCAGCTTTCTGGCTGACGGCGATCCTCTTCGCTTCGGAGCATGGGTCCTTTTGGGATGTTGGGCTCGCGGCCGGCATCATTTACAACTGGTGGATGGTCCGCACGCGCAACCTTTGGGACTGCATCATCGCCCATGCAGTCACCAACGGCATTCTGGCCTGGTACGTCATCGGTGCGGGACAATGGCAGTATTGGCTGTAAATCGTTTCTATGTGACCGCGCAGAACGGCGTGCGGCCTGTGCGTTCAGCCAATATCCACTCATGATTCAACTGAACGGAGCCGGAAAGCGTTTCGGCCCCAAAATCCTTTTCGAAGAGCTGAACTGGCTCGTCACGCCCAAAGAGCGGGTCGGCATTGTCGGCGGCAACGGCACCGGAAAGTCCACGCTGCTCAAAGTGCTCGCCGGCATCGAATCGCTCGACTACGGAAGCGTGAATCTTGCCAAAGGGATTCGCGCGGGTTACCTCCCGCAGGACGGCATTCATCTCACGGGGCGCAGTGTTTTTGACGAATGCCTGAGCGTGTTTGCGGGCATCCGCTCCCTGGAGGCGGAGCAGCAGGACCTCGCGCATCGCATGTCCGAGCTCGATCAGTTTTCTCCTGACTATCAGCAAATCGTGGAGCGGTACCACCACGTTCAGGCGGAATTCACCGCGCGCGATGGATACAACATCGAGTCGCGCGCCGGCGCCGTGCTGACCGGACTCGGCTTCGGCCGCGAGGATTGGACGCGGCGAGTGGAAGAATTCTCCGGCGGCTGGCAAATGCGTATCGCGCTGGCGAAACTGCTGCTCGAAGAGCCGAATCTGCTGCTGCTGGACGAACCGACAAACCATCTCGATCTCGAAGCTCGTAACTGGCTGGAGTCGTATCTCGAAACGTATCCGAATGCCTTCGTGCTGATCTCGCACGACCGCTACTTTCTCGACGTGACGGTGTCGAAGATTGCAGAGATCTGGAACAAGCGCGTCTGGTTCTATACGGGAGGTTATTCGAAGTACGAACAGCAGAAAACGGAGCGCCGAACGCAGCTCGAGGCCGCATATGCCAACCAGCGTGACCGCATCGAGCAGCTCGAAGCGTTCATCAACCGCTTCCGGTATCAGGCGACGAAGGCGAAGCAGGTCCAGAGCCGTATCAAGGAGCTTGAAAAGATCGAACGTATCGAGGTGCCGCCGGACGAGAAGACAATCCATTTTCGTTTTCCGCAACCCAGGCCGAGCGGGCGCATTGTCGCCGAATTCCAGAACGTGTCGAAGAGCTATGGGCCGAAGCTCGTGTTCTCCGGCGCCTCGTTCGCGATCGAGCGCGGGGACCGGATCGCACTGGTCGGCGTCAACGGAGCGGGGAAGTCGACGCTGATCAAACTGCTCTCGGGCGAGGAGCCTCTGACATCGGGCGAGTACATCACCGGCCACAACGTCGAGACGGACTACTTCGCGCAGGACCAATACAAAGCCCTCGACGTCGACTCTACGCTCATCGATGACCTCGGACGCGTCGCGCCTCGCGCCAACAACACGGAGCTGCGCAGTATTCTCGGCTGCTTTCTGTTTTCAGAGGACGATGTCTTCAAGCGCATCGGCGTGCTCTCGGGCGGAGAGCGCAATCGCTACGCCCTCGCGCGCATGCTGATGATACCGGGAAATTTCCTGCTGCTGGACGAGCCGACCAACCACCTCGACATGCGGGCCAAGGATGTATTGCTGACGGCACTGCAGGAGTTCAATGGGACGGTCGTCTTCGTTTCCCACGACCGCTACTTCATCGACAAGCTGGCCACGCGCGTGATCGAAGTAGCGGATGGCGGAGTCCACACATTCCCGGGCAACTACGAGGACTACCTTTGGCGGAAGAATGGCGGGGGGGATGCCGCCGTTGTGGCGCCCGCGCCGGCGAAAGCAGAGTCGAAACCAAAGTCTGCGCCTGTCGCCGCGAAGCCGCCCGTTTCCGCTCCCGAGAGAGACAAGGAAGAAAAGCAGCGCCGGCTTAATCCAATCAAGCTCCGTCAGATGAAGCAGCGCCAGCGATCCATTGAAGATGAAATTACACGGCTGGAGGTGGAGATTGCCGATTTCGAACACTCGCTCTCCAGCTTTCAGAGCGCGGAGATGAGCATTGAGATCGCGGGCATGCTGGAGTCGCGCCGTGAGGATATGAAGAACCTGCTGGGGGAATGGGAAGAAGTCTCGACTATTCTGGAGGCTAATCGATGAAGCTTTATCTCTCTGAACAGGATGTGCTTGCGTCCCTGCCGATGTCGAAAGCTGTCGAACTGGTCGAGATCGCGTTTCGCCAGCTCGCCGAGGGCACGACGATCAATCATCCGCGCCGCCGCGTCATCCTGCCAACGGGGTCGGTGCTCCACTATATGGCGGCCGGCACCCCGGACTACTTCGGTCTCAAAGCCTATTCCGTTAACGCGAAGACGGGGGCGCATTTCGAGGTGCTGCTCTATCGCGCCGCGGACGGGCTGCCGCTCGCGACGCTCGAAGCGAACCATCTTGGCCAGATCCGCACCGGCGCCGCGAGCGGCGTGGCCACCAGATTTATGGCGCGTGAGGATGCCTCGATTGCCGCCGTCATTGGCAGCGGATTTCAGGCGGAGACGCAGCTCGAAGCGGTCGCGGACGTCCGCAAGCTGCGCGAAGTACGCGTGTGGAGCCGGAAGGAAGAGCGGCGCGAAGCTTTCGCCCGCCGATGCGCGGAAAAGTTTGGCCTGAATGTGAAGGCTGGCGGAACGGCCCGGGAGTGTGTCGAGGGCGCAGACATCATCGTCACCGCCACGAGCTCGAAAGTGCCGGTGCTTGAAAACGACTGGATTTCGCCGGGCACGCACATTAACGCCGCCGGATCGAATTGGGCACAACGCCGGGAACTGCCGTCAGCGTTGGTTTGCGATCGCAGCGCTTTGATCGCCGTCGATTCGGTGGAGGTGGGAAGCATCGAATCCGGCGACCTGCTCATTCCTCAGCAGGAACGAGGGTTGCCTTCGCTGCCGGCCGTCGAGCTGTCAGGAATTGTGTCGGGAAAGCAATCGGGCCGCACCAGCCAGGATCAGATTACGATTTTTAAATCGAATGGGCTTGCGGCGGAGGATATCGCGGTCGCCGGCTACATCTACGAAGAAGCGTTGCGCCGGGGCCTTGGCGCGACGCACTAACTCCAGCGCTTATTCCTGGGCGGGCATTTGCTGCTCAACTTCGCGCCACGCGCTGATCTTGAGCCGCCGGCAAACCCAGCACAACTGCTCGGGCGCTGCCGCGTTGGCGAGCCCCACCGGAGTCTCCGCAGAGCACACGATGCACTTGCCCGCGGCTTTGGTGCGATCGGAGCGATCGGTCGCGAGCGATCGCTTCGCGCTCTCGATAATCTCGGGAGCCACCACCGGCTCCGGTTTCGGCTGGGGTTTGCGTTTCATGTCCTGTCTCCACTATGTCAAATACTTTGTTACGGAGACAACCCTTCTGTTGCAAACAAGTACTTGTGCCGGGTTACGGCTGCTTTGTGCCCGCTGCGTCCGCAGTGGGCAACTGCCCTTCAATCTCCGCCAGTTGTGCCTTCATTTGGTTTAGATCCTTCGCATCGGGCGCAAGTTTCACATAGTCACGAAGAGCATCGCGGGCGCCCGGAAGGTCGTGTTTATTGAGCAGGATGAAGCCCAGCAACTGGCTGGCGAGCGGATTGCGGTTCGGCGAATTCACCTTGACTGCGGCACGCGCATTCTTCTCGGCGCTCTCGAAATTGTGGGAATTGTAATCGGCCACCGCGGTTTCGAGCCAGAGTTTTGGGTAGTCCACGGGATCGAGTTGCAGCGCCCGGTTGAGATACTTCGCGGCGTCGGGCCAGTTCTTGTCGCGCATCGCCAACTCGCCAAGCGCCACATATGGCTCGACAAGTTTCCCATCCGCTTCAGTCGCCTTCAGGAAAGCCTCGCGGGCCGGGTTGAAGTTCTGCTGCAAAAGCCGCGCGCGCCCGAGATCGAGCCATGCGCTTGCATACTTCGGATAAAGATCGACGGCCTTTTGCAGCTCTTTCTCGGCGTCGGCGCTCTTCGATTTATGCAGAAGCTGTGAGCCCTTCTCCCAGGCTTTGCGGGCATCTTTGGGGGCATTGAAAGAGGTCGCGCTCACGGAAGTGCCTTCGACATTCGCCAGCCGGTGCAGCAGGATAATGCCGACGTCAGGGTTGTCGCTTGCGCGGTGGTTGCTGAGGTCCAGACGCTCGGAGCGGAAGCCGGGTGCGCTCGCGCTCAGCTCGCAGCCGAACATGCGCGATCCGCCAAACCCGGAGCTCTCGCTGTTGCCGTTGTTGCCGCCGATGATATCCGGGCTGCGAACTCCGGCGAATGGTCCGCCTTCGGATGCGTCCGGAATAATCGCCGCCGGCCGCCCGCCGATCTGGAAGTTGAATTGGCCGCGTGGGTCGGCGTAGGCGACGGTTTGCGTTTGCATCGAACAGGTCCGCTGAATGGTGATGTTGGTGGGCAGTGGGCCGCCGTCATCCAGCATGACTTTGCCGGCCAAAAAGATCGGGATCTGGATTTGCGGAGCAGGGTTGGGAACTTGCTGCTGCGGAAATTGTGGCTGCACAGGCGCGGCGGGCGTTGGCTGGTTCCCGCCGCTGTTTCCGCCGGTATTACCGCCAGTGTTGCCGCCTGGGCTCGCGCCGGAATTTCCGCCGCCGGAATTTCCGCCGCGTTGGGCGTTCAGGCATGCCGTGGCCGCCAGAATCAGAACGGCACAGCGAATCGCGTAAGACATTCACGCCTCCCAAACTCCCCCGGCAAGTTAGCTCGATTATGGCACGTGGCCGGCTTCTCCGCACTGGCCGGCTCCGCGCTCGCCGGTCGGATATGATGAGGCGAGATGTCGATTGCACCGCTGCCGACGCCTCTGCAGGATTTTGGCGGCCGCCGGTTCTCGTTCTACCCGCCGATCCGCAATCTCGGCCCGAACGAGTGGCTCTACCGCCGCGACACGTGGTCGGAATGCGTGGTCGCCAATGCGCGGTCCGGCGAAGAGTTCTGCATCCCGCGTATGTTCCTCGGCGATGTTTGCGATGTCGAGGAGGCGATCATGGTGGTCCGTCTGGTGCGCGAGCTGGAATGGCGAAGCGGCTCGATCATGGCTCTGGAGCGCCGCGTGATCGTGATGCCGCCGCCTCCGGTTGAGGCTGCTGCTGTGGCTCGGCGCGAAAGCGCGGCGCCGGTGGTCAACATTCGTCTCGAATCGAAGCCCGAAACGCGCGTCGGCAAATGGATTGGTGTGGCGGCCGTGCTCGGGGCCGTTGCCCTGACACTCGTCGCGGACGTCGTGCACCAAACGACCTCGCGGCCGCATGCCGATGCGTTCCGCGGTTCCCATTCTTATCTGCAGCTCGGCCCGGCGGACAACTATGCCGCGACGATCGCGAAGATGGGCCTTCCGTCGCGAACGAGCACAGTCGCGCGCGGGGAGCGGCTCGTGCGGGCGCTAACGTATGCGCCGCGGCACTACTCTGTAATTCTGATGAGTTCACCCGAGGGCGAGTCGCGTTATATCGGAACGGTCGACTTGCATGGCCGCGTCCTCGACGCGGTACGGTTCGCCGACGGCTCGACGGCCGACGCGCTGTTGCGCTCGCTTCCGCCATTCTGACAATATCCAGAGAATGGATTCACTCAAGCGTTTCGGGATCGGTATTGTTTGGGTTGCCGTTTGGATCGCCGTGGCGGGCGGGGCAGCGGTCTGTCTTGGCGCCATCGCCACCAGCCGGGGCGAGCACATCAACAGCATGTGGCTGGTGATCGCGGCGGTCTGCTCCTATCTGATCGGATATCGCTTTTACGGTAAATTCATCGCGGCGCGCGTGATGACGCTCAACGAAACGCGCGCCACGCCGGCGGAGCGCCTCGAGAACGGGCACGACTTCGTGGTCACCAACAAGTGGATCGTCTTCGGACAGCACTTCGCGGCGATCGCAGGTCCGGGGCCGCTGGTGGGTCCGGTGCTCGCGGCGCAGTTCGGGTATCTTCCCGGGGTGCTCTGGATTATCATCGGCGCGGTCTTCGGGGGCGCGGTGCAGGACTTCGTAATCCTGTTCGCTTCGGTGCGGCGCGACGGCAAATCGCTGGGGCAGATTGCGCGCGAGGAAGTCGGCAAGGTCGGGGGCATCGTCGCGCTTATTACCGTGCTGCTGATCATGATCATCCTGCTGGCAGTCGTTTCGCTGGTTGTCGTGAATGCGCTGGCGGGCAGCCCGTGGGGCACGTTCACGATCGCGGCGACGATGCCGATCGCGGTCCTCATGGGGTTGTATCTGCGCTACTGGCGTCCGGGTAAGGTGCTGGAGTGTTCGGCCCTGGGGTTCGTGCTCACGGTTGGGTCGGTGTTCGGCGGGCAGTGGATCGCGACATCGCCGCTCGGCCCGGCGTTCACACTGCCGGCGATTGCGCTCGCCGTCGCGATCATCGTGTATGGATTTCTCGCAAGCGCGCTGCCGGTGTGGCTGCTGCTTGCGCCGCGAGGGTATCTGAGCACGTTTGTGAAACTCGGTGTGATCGTGATGCTGGCCATCGGGATTCTGGCAGTGCGGCCGGAACTACAGATGCCGGCACTGACGCGTTTTACCGACGGCACCGGGCCAGTGTTCGCGGGTAAGGTGTTTCCCTTCTGCTTCATCACCATAGCGTGCGGCGCGGTGTCCGGCTTCCACGCGCTCATCTCGTCGGGCACAACGCCAAAGATGCTCGCGCGTGAGACGCATGCATGGCCCGTCGGCTATGGCTGCATGCTGCTCGAGAGCTTTGTGGCGGTGATGGCGATCATCGCGGCCTGCGTGATGGACCCGGGCGTCTACTTCGCGGTGAACGCTCCGGCAGGCGTGGTCGGCAAGACGGCAGAGGCGGCAGTGACGACGATCTCCGGTTGGGGGTTTCCGGTGACGGCCGATCAGATGGCGGCGATGGCTCGCAGTGTCGGCGAAACGACGCTCTTCAGCCGGACTGGTGGCGCGCCTTCCTTCGCGCTTGGCATGGCGCATATTTTCGCGAAGGGCGGGGGAGGCGATATCGTCCTCGGCTTCTGGTATCACTTCGCCATCATGTTCGAGGCGCTGTTTATTCTGACGATTCTCGATGCCGGCACTCGTGTCGGCCGGTTCATGCTGCAGGATTTGCTTGGGCAGGTCTGGGCGCCGCTGGGCCGCACCGGCTGGATGCCCGGGGTTATAGGGCTCAGCGCGGCGATCGTCGGGGCATGGGGATACTTTTTGATTCAGGGCGTGCGCGATCCGCTGGGAGGCGTGAATGCGCTGTGGCCGCTCTTCGGCATTGCGAACCAGCTGTTGGCGGGAATCGCGCTTTCCATCGCCACGACGATCCTGCTGAAGATGCACGGACCGAAATACATGTGGATTACGTGCGTGCCGCTGTCCTGGCTTGTCGTGGTGACTTTCGCGGCGGGCTGGCAGAAGATTTTTTCTCCCGCGCCCGCGCTGGGCTTCCTCGCGCAGGCGAATCAACTGAAGGACGCGCTGAACGCCGGCAAGATCACTGGCACGGGCATCGGTCAGACGCAGTCGCTGATTTTCAATGCGCGGCTCGATGCCGCCGTCTGCGGCCTTTTCATGCTTTTGGTCGCAATCGTGCTTATCGATTCGCTGCGGCTTTGGTATGGAATCGTGAGCGGCGGCCGTGAGCGCAAGGTACTGGAATCGCCATTCGTGATGTCACGGCTGCAAGGTGAGGAGGCGTAATCGAATGCGAATCGTACGAAACATCTTGAGCGGCCTCGCCGACCTGATGCGCGAGATTTCCGACCAGAACGCATACCAGCGCCATCTCACGGAGCATGGCACCACGCATTCAGCGGAAGAATGGCGGCGCTTCAGCGACGAGCGCTTCCGCATGAAATACCAGCAGGTGAAGTGCTGCTGAGCTGAGGGGGTGCTGCCGTGCGCGGGATTATCCGGTCGCTGGCGGTCTTCTTTTACTCCCTTGGCGGCTTTGGTCTGCTGCTGCTTGGTGTTCTCGATTCCTCATTTCTTTTCATGCCGCTTGGCAACGATTTGCTGGTCGTTGCGCTGACTGCCGCGCACCGTTCCCGGATGCTGTACTACGTCCTCATGGCGACCGCGGGATCGACTATCGGCGTCGAGTTCACCCGCTGGGTTTCTGCGCGCGGTGGGGAGAAAACGCTGGAGGCCAATGGCAAGAGCCGCCGCGTGGCCTACGTCGAGCGCAAGATCAACGAGCGCGGCGGGGTGGCGCTGGCTGTGGCGGCGCTGATGCCTCCGCCGTTCCCGTTCACGCCATTCGTCATCGTCGCGGGTGCGTTGAAGTATCCACGGCGGAAGATGCTGACGATCATCGCGGCGTCGCGTGCGCTGCGCTTCGGGGTTGAAGGAACGCTCGCATTGATCTATGGACGCGCCATCATTCGTATGGCCCGCACGCCCTGGCTGCAAAATTCCATACTGGTTCTCGTTTTAGTTTCGGTGGCCGGCAGCGTGTGGTCGGTGGTCAGCCTGGTGCGCAAAAGCCGCGGACGATAGTTAAAATCTACGCTTCGACTTTGAGCTCCACCCAGCCCGCGAGCGTGGCGGGCTTGTTCTTCAGGAAAACGACGCGGCGCGTCTTCGGAAAGGGCAAACCCGATTTTATCGCCCGCTCATAGTACGGCAGGGCGGCGAGCACTTTGCGATGTTCTTCTTCATCCGCGCCGATTGCGGCGGATTTGCTGAGGAATCCCGCGCCCCATCCGAGCGCAAGCAGACAGCCGCCCGAATCTCTGGCCGTCACGAGCTTGTTTTTGAGATCGGCGACCGAGCCCGCCAGTTCGTTCAGGCCGGTCCACGCGGCATATTGAGCGTGGAGATCGAGTTGCTTTTCGGCATAACGATTGGCGGCTTCGAAAAGGCGATCGTGCGTCATCGGAGCGCTCCATCGCAGCGACTGGCGCACTTCTTCCCGATTCAGGAAAGCGTTCTCGCGCCAGATGCCTTCGAACGCGGCGCCAGGGTCGGCCATCTCGGCAAAAGCCGGGGTGCTGTCCTCGGGACGTTTTCCCTCCGCGGCGCCGCGGCCCGCCTGCTTCCAACCAAGCGCGTATTGTTGCGGGCCTTTCGGGATGAGGGTCGCAAGGCGCAGCATATACACCCTGAATGCATCGCGCGCTTTGGGCGCGGAGTCCGCGACAGCGATGGCGCGCAGGCGATCCGCGTGCTGTTCAATATGCTCGGCCGGACGGCGCAAGGGGCGCTCGCCGGTCAGGCGGGCGCCGATTTCACGCACGGCGCCGGATTTCATGTTGGCGAAGACATACGCTGTCCGGAGCGCGCCCTTGATCGCGGCGCCGGGAAGAAAGGGGCCGTCGTTGGTGGCCGCGAACGTCGGGATGCTCAGGCTCTCGGCCTGCGCGCGCTCCCAATATTGCGCGTATTGTCCGAACTCGAAGGGAATGCGGCGATCGGCATAGTTCTGGGCGAAGCCGCCCCACGAGGCGAAGTCGAGTCTCGTGGCCTTGTGCAACTGCGCGAGATAACCTTCGAGCCGCGGACCTTTCGACAGCAACTTGAATATTCGGGGCTGGTCGAGGACATTGACCTGCTCGCGCCAGACCATGTAGTCGATGGGCGACAGCTTGTCGCCGTTGCCGACAAGAGTGGGTGTGAGGACGCTTACCTTATACTTCACGCCTCGACCTCCAGCGGAACAGGCACCGCGAGCGCAAATCCGGCGCGCCACGCGGGGTGAGGAAAGCCCTCCGGGGCGACGTCGACGGCGCGTCCTTTCAGTGAAGGAGCCATCAGGACCGACCCCTCTTCGATCATGCGGACGTGCTTCTTGCGGACAGAGCCGCCAGCCGCGCTGTCGGTCCAGCCGGCGCGCGTGAGAGTTGTATATTCGCCGCGCTGCCAGTCGACAGCATCGTCCGCATGTGGGGAGTAGAGCGACAGCATCCACCACGCGCCCGCATGTCCACCGTTGAACATCGAGGATGCGTCGGAGAATTCAGGCTCGGCGGCGCGTCCCCAACCGCGTGAGCGTTCACCGCCGAAGCCGGAATCGGCGAGAAGGCGGACGGCGGACTTCACGCGCGGTTCCCAGTCGGGGCTCGCAATCTCAATCAGACCCCACCAGCCGGCGTTGGGAGCAAATTCGAGGCAAGCGGTGCGATGCGGTTCGGTCTGGCCGGTGATCCGGTCAACCGCCGCCGCGGCCCGCATGGAAACTTCAAAGGGCGCGGATGTACCGACAGGCAGCAGGCACTCGCTGCCGCCATCGACTGTCCAGCGGGATTCGTTGACAACGCCCTGGCGCGCGACTTCGATCGGCACCAGCCGGGCCGCGTTGACATGGAGCTTGCCGCCCGATGGGGGCCAGGCGGTGCGGGGCGGCGGCACAAGCTTCGTATCCCCAATAACAGGAAAAAGGGAGCTGAAGCGGACTGACGCCGTGTCCGCGCGCGCGGTCACATCGAGCCATTCATCGAGCCACCCGAGTGCATTCATCGCGTGCGTCACCGCGGAGTAGACCGCATCGCTGTGGTAGATTGCATCGACACGCTCGCGATCGCCGGTACGATGTCCCGCGCGCCACGGACCCGAGGGGCGGAGCCGGACTTCAATCATGCCCATGCGTGCCTATGCGACGAGGGAGTCCCCGAGCTCGCTGACCTTCCCTTGAAGCGCTGCGAGGTCAACGCCCGCCGCGATTTCGCGCTCCGCGGCGCCGGAAGCGTAATAGTCTTTGCCGCGCCAGATGAGCTTCAGGTTGTCGAAGCGGACACGGCCGCTGCCGCGCGATCCGCCGCCGCCGAGCGCATCATCCTCGAGAAGGCGCAGACCTTGTACGACGAGGCCGGGGAGCGCGGCGTCTTCGGCACAGAGGAGATCGAGCACCATGCGGATGCGGAAGCGGGCGCCGGCGGGCACGCGCTCGAGAGTTCGAGGATTCGCTTGTGAGGTGATGCGATCGATGGCGTTTTCGCTCTTCACTTCGGTCAGCTCATCGTCGAGCGATTCCCGCATCTGACCCGTGATGCTTTCGAGCACGAGCGGCGCGTCGAAAACGCTGAGCCGCGCGGGAGTGGCGTGATTGCTGTCTATGTCGCCGCCGCCCACCTTCTCCATGCGCCCGGGACTGCGCCCAAAGAGGATGCAAATCTCGTCGTCGGGACGATCGCTCTGATGGATGCGCACTTCCTGTCCCTTGCGCTTCGAGATGAAGACGAGCTCGGACGGGATGGCGGCGCCGGTCGCCTGTTCGAGGAGCGCGCGAACGCGTCCGCGCAGAGTGCTGCCGGGGACGTAGGGACGGCCGTGGGCATCCTTGACGACGGGGTTGTCCGCGCCGCCAATCTCGAGCGAGCCTTTTCCCGCGCCGACGTGCAGACCCGTCTCGCAGTGCATTTCCCCTTCGAGGATCAGCTTGCCGATCAGCTTCAATTCCGTTTGTGCAGTGTGAGCGCTCATTGCGTCCTTTGTGCGGTTATTCGTTGCAGGCTTATTCGCTGTAAGCCTATTCGTTATAGGCGACGATGGCTTCGAAGAGATCGCGGAAGCGTTCGTAGCCACGCGCGTCGTTCTTCCGGGTGACCTGGAGCAGCAGGCGCTCGATCTGGTCCAGACTGCGCAGACCGTGGCGAGCGATCGTGTAGGCGAGGCGCGCGCGGAGCATGACGAAGGCGTGCTGGCGCTCGCCTTCGGGCGTGCGCGTGGCGCGGCGGATCGCGTTGTAGAGGCGCCGCAGAGTGCTGCGCGTGCCGGAGTCGAGATCGCGCATGCGGCTGACGACGACATGAGCCTGATTGTCGAGATAAAGGCTGTCGGCGATCAGTTTGTCGAGGTCGATTTCGGGTGGGCCGTCAAAGCGGCGTTCACCGCGATCTCCGCCAGGACGACGGTCGCCGCCACTGCGATCGCCGGGTCCGCGGCCTCTGTCACCACCACGTCCGCGATCACCACCGCCTCCGCCTTGCGGGCGGTTTTCGCGGGGTCGATTTTGCTGTTGTGCTTGCTCTTCAGCCATGTTGATTTGATTTGACCTTCATATCACAGTGAATACGTCGACATTAGTGTCGACGCTGCGGGCACGAATGCCCACGCCACGGCGGCTTCAATCTTCCGCGAGGCGGGCCCATTCCAGTGCGATCAGCCCTTCGGGGCGAAGTTTTAAACGGCCTCGCATGTTCCGGCCCGCCATTTCTTTCATCAGGTGCGCTCGAAGCTTCTGGAATTCGCGCTCGCGCTTGCTTGCGACGCGGGCGAACCGGCGTTGAAACCGCAGGGCGCGCGCCAGGAGCCGTTCATCATCCACGTGGACGCCGCTGCGCTCCGGGGCTTCGACTTTCTTATACAGGTTGCGAAGCTGCGCGAGGAATTGACGGCCGCCGCGAAATTCTTCGTTCAGCCGCACGAGAGCTTCCTGCAGTTCGGCGGCTTCATTCAGTTGCTTCCACTCGAGAACGCGGCCGAGGATGTAGAGGCAATCCTTATCGCTGGCGCGGGCGATTTCCAGATCGCGTCCGCAGTCTTCATATGCGCGGGCGAGCGGCGCGCCGGGTTCGGCGATGGCCAGCGCCATGGTGATCGTTTTGGCTTCGGCGCCGGGAAGGTCCTTGAGATTTTCCTGCGCGAAGCGCGAGAAGATGCGCTCGAGATCGCGGGCGAAGCCGAGGAGCGCGTCCCACGAGCCGTAGATGGCGAAGTTGGATGCGCCTGAGTGAAGCACTGTCACCCGCTGGAAGTATTCGCCTTGTGAGCAGAGCAATTCCATCTCGCCGGCGAGGAACTGGCGATAGAGCATCGAGAGGTGCACGTGCTCCTCGACGCTCTGCAGGCGGCGCATGCGCGTTCCATAATCGTCAATCTCACCGCGCAGAACGCCCCAGAGGCGCTGGCCCCTGGCGCGACGCGCGAGTTCTTTGGTGGTGGCGAAGGCTTCTCCGTTGCGGGCGCCGTGTTTGGTGACGGGAATGACGCCGTCGCCACCGACGGTCCAGCATGGATTTCCACCTTCCGCCGCCAGCAGCGCGGGAAAGTCGAAGCTCCATCCGATAGAGGGCGCATCGCGCAGATCGCGCGGAATCCGGTCCGCCCCGGCGCCCTGGGCGGGAAAGGCGTCGAAGTATCCCGGCTCGGCGGCGCGAGGTTTGGCGCCCGCGGTCATGCCGTCCTGGAGGCGTTTGCGGACGATGGTCCAGTCGCCAAGGTTCTCGGTCGCGCTCCACGCCAGGTTTAGCTTGTTTCCGCTGATCTCGCCGAGGGCGGTCGAGACGCGAGCAAGGAATTGAGCGGCAGCGTCGGCGCGCGTCTGGTCCGGAAGAATCACGAGGAACCGGTCGCCGCCGGAGGAGCCGAGCATCAGATCCGGCAATTGGAGTTCGGCAAGGAGGGCTCGCGGGATGGCTTCGCCGATCAGGACCAGCCACACCATGCGCGACTCAAAAGCACGGTTGTCGCGGTCGGCCGGTGGCGTGGGCAGGAAATCGTCGATACCCTGCAGCCTGCCTTGCAAAAGGATCTGCGCTGACATTTTGTCTGACGCGCACAAATATGCCTGCGCGTGGATTTCTCCTCGTTCATTTTCCGGGCGGTTCGTTTTCCGGGCGGCTCGATTCTTGAGTTTAGCCTGGAGAGTCCCGGCCTCTACGCCCGCGTGGGTTCCGCCGTGCTTTCCCGCACACCGGAGTGACGGACCGCGCTGGCGTGGTCCGCGGCCGTGAACGGCTCTTTCAAGGCTCTCTCACGACGGGACTCTGGTCGCGACCCATTGGTATCCTGAAAGAGCCAGCCCACTCTCAGGAGAATCCAAGGCCTCTATGCCAGTGAAAGTCGGTATCAACGGTTACGGCCGTATCGGACGGAACGTTGTTCGTGCCGCTCTGCATAATCCCGAGATCGAATTTGTCGCCGTCAACGACCTCACCGACACCAAAACGCTCGCACATCTGACGAAGTACGATTCGGTGCTCGGACGCTTGCCGGAGGAGGTGCGCGTCGATGGCGATTCGATCGTTATCGGTCACCGCAAGATCAGAGTGTTCGCGGTGAAGGACCCGGCGGAACTCGACTGGAGCTCGCTCGGGGTCGAGATCGTCGTCGAGTCCACCGGCCGGTTCACCGACGCGAAGGATGCGGCCAAGCACCTGCGCGGCACCGTCAAGAAGGTGATCATATCGGCGCCGGCGAAGGGCGAGGACGTGACGATTGTGCTGGGCGTGAACGACGCGGCTTACGATCCGTCAAAGCACAACATCGTGTCGAACGCTTCGTGCACGACGAACTGTCTGGGTCCGGTGGTGAAGGTGCTGCATGAAAAATTCGGGATCGTGAAGGGGTCGATGACGACGATCCACAGCTACACGAACGATCAGAATGTGCTCGATTTTCCGCACAAGGACTTGCGGCGGGCGCGAGCGGCGGGATTAAACATGATTCCGACGACGACAGGCGCGGCGAAGGCCATCGGGCTCGTGATGCCGGCGCTCAAGGGCAAGCTCGACGGGTACTCGATTCGCGTGCCGACGCCGGATGTCTCGTTGATCGATCTCGTGGCCACGACAGGCAAAAAGACGTCCGAAGCCGAAATTAATGGTGCGCTCAAGGCGGCTGCCGAGGGCGAACTGAAGGGGATTCTGGCGTATACGGAAGACCCGGTGGTTTCGTCGGACCTGCTGCACAACTCCAACAGCGCGATTGTGGATGCCGCGCTGACGAAAGTCATCGACGGAGATCTGGTGAAGGTGGTGGCCTGGTACGACAACGAGTGGGCGTACTCGTGCCGGGTAAACGATCTGATTTTGTTCCTGGCGAAGAAAGGCCTGTAGAAGCCGGCGGCGGGTGTAAAGATTCACCTTCCGCGGGATCGGGTGAAGGGTTCGTGCGCGGGGACCTTTCGCACCGCGACGTTCGGCGGTCACGTAGCCGGCGACTTGCATGGCCACCGCGCCGCCACCGGCCCTCCCGCCTCAAGACACTCTGGAAAGCCTGTGAGACGTGGCGCCGAAAGCCGGCAGGCTGGCTTCGCTTAACTTAGCTACAGCTGAGCTAAGCTAGCGCGGCAGCTGGCACGAAAAGTTCTGGATGTCATCGGTACTCCCTGCTCCTTTGTACGTTGCGACCTGCGGGTACGGGCACAGCGGGCGCGTGCGAACAACAGCGCCGTTCACGATTCGCGAGGCCGGAATCTGCGCTGGCGCTTTGCCGTTGACGACCCACTCATCGAGAGCCCTGACCATGTCGAACGTGCTCGTGCCGTCGCCGCCTCCGCAATGCCCCATGCCCGGCACCATGAAAAGCCGGTAGGAATCGTACACCTTCGCCTTCCCGCCCATGGCCTCCAGTACGCTTTGGTAATAGTTGACGCTGTTGCGCGGTGCGATGCCGGGGTCCGCCCATCCGTGATAATGCAGCAGCTTCCCGCCATGCGCGAACAGCGGCTGCAGGTTCGGGTCGATGGAGTTCATCGAGCGGCTGATCGCGCGGTCCGCGCGGGCCATGTCGGTGTCGGCGTCAAACTTGAGATAGTCCCATTTGGCGTCTTCGAAGACCAGGTACTTGTAAACGTCGACGGCGAGATCCATCGGCTTCGGACCCGACAAGGTCGCCCAGCCGATTTCGCTCCCGGGCTCGAGTCCGGGGAAGAGCTTCTGGCCCGTCTTTGACGTGGGACCCGCGTAGATCTTGCGCGCGACGTCCACCTGGGCGGACGTCAGGCACTCGGGTCCCTCGGCGCCTTTGCACGCGACGACTTTGGGATCGAAGCGGCAGCTCGCCGGGTCTTCGATGACGCCGTCCTTGACGCCGTCGTTCAAATCGCATTGCTCCAGCGCGGCCTTGTGAAGCACCGCGTATTTCGACGGCGGTATGTAACCGGCTTCGTCTTGATGGGTGATGGCCGCGGTCCAGACCTGGCTGCCCTGCAGGCGTGTGGTGTAGTTGGCCGGAGCGCCTGCGATGATCCCGTCGTAGTCGTTGGGATAGCGCTGCGCTTCCACCATGGCCTGACGTCCGCCGGTCGAACAGCCGTTCCAATACGATTGCTTCGGGGGCGCGGTGTAGTATGCCGCCGTGATCGCTTTGGCGGCGAGAGTCATCTCGTGCACGGCGCGGTACGCGAAATCGGTGACCTTCTCGGGATGACGGGTGATGAAGTTCGGGTTATTGCCTTCGTGGCCGGTATCCGTGCTGGCGGTGGCATATCCGGCCGCGAGCGCGGTCGCCATCGCGGGATAGCTGATCGATCCGGCCCATGCGCCATTGCCTACGGATTGCAGTTTGCCGTTCCAGTTTGCCGCCGGCATCCAGACTTCGATTTTGATCTCGGAATCGGGGGCGGGGTTCAGCGTCGCGGCGATCCGGCAGTAGGCGGGCAGAGCTTTGTAAGCCGCGCCGCCGTTGGGGCCACGTCCGGGCGGGGCGGGGAAGGCGCCTGGCGCGATCATTGCCGCGGTGGTGACCCTGGCGTGGGACAGGGCGAACGACGAGAGGCTCTCGCAGGACGGCGCGGCGAGGGCAACAACAGGAAGCAGAGACAGCAGGAGGCGGCAGGTCATATCAGTTGTCCGAGGGCGTTTCGATGTGGTCAATGACGAACATGTCGACGGGAGCCTTCGATGCTTCGAGCTTCACGCCAAGCTGCTCCTGGACGGCGGTGAAAATGGACGGGCCTTCGATGTCGTCCTGATCGGGACTCCACGTCAGAAGAATGTCAAAGGTCTTGTGCAAGCCCGATTTGTCGATGACGATGCGGTCAAGCTGGAAGGTGAGCGCGTCGGCAAGCTGTGTCATCGTGATCCGCTTGCCTTCGATCTGATTGCGGCGCGAGAACCAGGAGCCGCAGATGGCGTCGGTGGGGCAGGGTCCGTCATTCGAGGCGGCGGCTTTGATACCGCTTTTCCCGACGACGAGGGAGTAGACCGGCATCGTCTTTTTCGCGCGATGGTATTTGAGGCTGAAGCGATCGCGAAGTAAAGCCTGCAACATTGCGATCATCTGGTCCTGACTCGCCTTGCCCGTGGTCTTCGCTTCGATGTCATACTTTTCAGACTCGGCCCATTTGGGCAGGTTGCTGAGCTGGGATTCCTTCAGTTTGAACGCGGTCACGATGAGGAGGTCGACCGGGATGTTCTCGCCGGTGAAGCGTCCGTTGTCGCCGGATCTCCATGTGCCGTTGTTGCCGGCGGATTTGTTGGGCTTGATAGACGCGACTTCGAAGGATGGCTGTTGCGCCAGAGCAAGCGAAACAAGGGCAATCGCGATCAGCAAGCGTGGCATTGTCATCATTGTATGGAAAAGGAAATTGCTATGGGACTGGTGGCATTTGGGCAGCCGGACGACGGCGTCATCCAGATGGCGTACGTCGTCGAGGACATTCGAAGCGCGATGCGGAAATGGGTCACGGAGCTGAACGTCGGTCCCTGGTTCCTGCTCGACAGCTTCACGGGTGTGGACCCGCTCTATCGCGGCAAGCCGAGCGAGGCATCGATAACGCTCGCGATGAGCTTCGCCGGGCACATGATGGTGGAGTTGATCCAGGAGCATACCCCCGCGCCGTCGGTATACCGCGAGATGATCGAGACGCGCGGGTACGGGTTTCATCACTGGGGTCTCGCGACCAACGATTTCGAGAAGAGCGTCGAGCAATACCAGTCCTCCGGTTATGAACTGGCCTTCCTGGCAGGCGTTCCGACGGGCGGCCGCGTGGCGTACATGGATACGTCCCGGGACTTGCCGGGAATGGTCGAGCTGATCGAGCTCGGCGCTGCGTTCGACGATGTGTTTGGGCGATTCTACCGGGCTACGATCGAGTGGGATGGGAAGGATCCAGTGCGGACGTTCGCGTAACAACTACGGCTTGCCGTGTTCGGCGAAGTTCTTCAGTCGGGCGAGCTGGCCCGCGAGCATGCCATCCACCGGTTGCGCCCACGTGTTCATTCCCGCCGCGAGATAGCCGCTGACGGCGTAGGTCAGGTCGAGCTTCGTGCCGCCGGCTACAGGCGAGAGCGCAATCGTCATGCTGCCGGTGGCTGCGAGCGATTGCAGCGGCCCCAACGCCCCAATCATCACCAGCGTCTTGCCGGGGACGAAGTAAACGACCTCCATGTGCCGGACTCCTCCACCGGAACGAATTTTCTCGCAGAAGCAGCCGCCGGCGCGTTCCTCGATCGTCAGGTTGTGCGGGTCTCGCGAGAAGGTATGGGCCGGGTCCCACCAATCGCCAAGGTTCCGGACGAGCTTCGTGTAGACCTCGTCCGGAGAAGCGTGGATGTCTGAGGTCAGCTTCACGGTGAACCCGCCGGCCGACGAGTCGCTGACCGCCGCGCTCGCACACGCCACGAAAGCAAGGAGCAGGCTTATGGTGCTTTGCACGAGAAGTTCGCCGCGTCGTCGATGCTGCCCGAGCCCTTGTACTTCGCGACCTGCGGATAGGGGCAAAGCGGGCGGGTCCGATCGATCTTGCCATCGCGCGTCGTGCGCGAGGCGAGGATTTGGTCCGGAGCCTTCTTCGCTTCGACCCACTGTTCGACAGCGCTCACCATATCGAAGGTGCTGGTGCCTTCCCCGCCGCCGCAGTGGGCCATGCCGGGCACCATGAAGAGGCGATAGGAGCCCGTCACGTTCTTCGCGCCGCCGAGCGCTTCGAGAACGGAGGTGTAGTAGCGAACGCTGCTGCCCGGCGAGATCTGCGGATCGGCCCAGCCGTGATATTGGACAATTTTGCCGCCGCGCGCGATGAATGCCTTCAGGTTGGGATCGAGCGCGTCGACATCGGCGTCAGCCTTGGCCGCGGCATCCCAGTCGCTGTCGAAGTTGAAGGTCTTGTAGTCCCAGTTGGGATTGTTGAAGACGATGTAGCGGAAAAGGTCGAGCCCGAGGCCCATCGGTTGCGGACCGGCCATGGTGTTCCACCCGAGCTCGCTGCCAGGCTCGTGGCCGGGGAAGAGTTCCTTCTTCGTGCGCGGGTTTATGACCGGCGAGTAGATTTTGCGCGCGGTCTCGACTTGCGGGGCGGTCAGACATTCATTGCTGTCCTCACCCTTGCACTGGATCGTGGCGGGATCGAACTTGCAACGTGTCGGATCGTCGATGATCCCATCCTTCACGCCGTCCACGGCATCGCATTTGTCGAGAGCGGCTTTATGAATGGCCGCAAATTTCGCCGGCGGAATGGTCGAAGCTTCGTCTTTGTGGTTGGCCTGCGCGATCCAGACGGCTTGCGTGGAGCGGCCGGTCCAGTTGACGCCGGGGGAGCCGGCAACAATGCCGTCAAAGTCGGCGGGATACTTCTGGGCTTCCTTGAGCGCCTGTCGTCCGCCGGCCGAGCAGCCATTCCAGTAGGAAAGCTTCGGCGCGGCGCCATAATAGGCGTCGATGATCGACTTCGATTGCACAGTCATCTCGTGGACCGCGCGGTAGCCGAAGTCGATGAGCTTCTCGGGATGTCCCGTGGCAAAGCTGGCGCTGCCGCCTTCGTGACCAGTATCCGTCATGGCAGCCGCGAAGCCGCGCTCAACGCCGCCCGCGAGCGTATTGGGCGCGATCGACCCGGTATAGCCGCCGTTGCCGTTGGCTTCGAGCTTGCCGTTCCAGGAGGCTTCGGCCGGCAGCCAGATTTCCATCCTGATATCGGAGTCGCTCGATGGTTTAATTGTGGCGGCGACACGGCAAAAGGCCGGGAGATTCTTGAAGGCGGCGTTGGGATCGCCGCCACGCCCACGTCCGGCCGCGGGGGCCGTAAAGGCTCCGGCGGCGACCGGCTGCGCGAGCGTAATCGTAGTGCTGGGGAGCTTAAGCGACGTGAGGCTCTCGCAGGACTGAGCTGCGTTGGCCGGGACCGCGTTCAGTGCAAAAAAAACACCGGCGGCAAAACCGCCGGTGCTAAAGAGCATTCGAGATGTCATTTGAGAATCTCCGGTATCTATTTTTCGGGGGCTCCCGAATCCGTGGAACCGAGGAAGAGCCGCTTGCCGTCGGCAAAGGTGATATCGCGGCCGTTGGCTCGGGCGGTACCGTCCTTCGCCTGGTAGCCTTCGACGACAATCTTCGCGCCGACAGGCAGTGCGTCTTTTGTAAAGCCGCGGCGCAACAGAGCATTGGGACTACCGCCTTCGACCATCCAGTTGACGACCTTGCCGTCCGCCCCCTTGACGTCGATGTGGATCCAGGAGTGGGGGTTGATCCACTCCATTTCGGTCACGGTGCCTTCGAGTTTGACCGGCTTCGAGGGGTCAAACTCCGCGGCAAACGAATGATGCGCCCAGAGAGGCGCAACGGCAAGCGTTACGCCTATGACCGCCAATGCAATCGCAATCTTTTTCATGTTATTCACCTAATGCCGCACGTCCGTTGGGGACTTTGCCCTTGGCTTCATCCGCGCGGGCGCCGCTGAGATTGTTCGGCATCCCGTAGTTGCCTTCGGTGCATGCATATTCAAAGAGCGGTCCGTCGATCTTCGCGAGGGGCATTTCGCCCGACCAGGACTTCTCCCACACGGTGGGATCGGTGACCGTGAACTCGTACTTCAAGGTGTCGGCGTTCGCGCGGGAGATGCGCTCGACGACATGCAGGTTCTCATCCGACCCCCGGAAGGAAGAACGGTCGCTGAAGTTCGTGGTGTCGATGACCAGCGTGTCGCCCTCCCAGTGCCCCCGCCCGTCGCCGAGAAGCATCTTCATCGAGGAAGGCAGGTGGGCGCTGTTGTCGGTCGGGATGATGCGGGTTTCGTGGATCATCTCGCTGGTGATCGCGACGTAGCCTTTACCCTGCGAAATCTGGATATTGCTGTTATACCCACCGCTCGTCATCGGAGGGGCGCCATTCCAGTAAATGCACTGCTCGGGGAGACCGCGGTTCTCGGGTCCGTCGAATTCATGGCCGCGGTTGGCGGCCTGTTTGGCGGCGGCGCGCTGCCGGGCGGCGGGAAGCTGCGGAGGCACGCGGCCCTCCGGTCCTGTCACGATCGAAGTGCGGATGCTGGTGCCGACTTTGTTCTGGTCCTTTTCGAGGCCGAACTGAGCCATGTCGTAGTGAACATCCGCGTAGGTGCCGGGTCCGGTCGGCGCCTTGGCTGCCAGCGATTTCTTCGTGTAAGCCGCGGCCTCTTCGGGCGTGAAGAATTCCTTCGCGCCGAGGTCCTTGGGCCGCTCGAAGGGAACGGTGGTCGACGTCGTATAAAACCCGGAGAGGTCAGGCACGCCCTCCGGAGTCTTCGGTGCGGCGGCAGTCTTGCTCGCCCCTTCCTTCGCCAGCAGGGCCGGTTTACTCTGCGTCTGTGCGAGGGCGGAAACCGCGACAAGGCCGGTCAAGGCGATGGCCGATGCGATCAGTCGATTGCTCATGAGTAGTGCTCCTTCGTGTTACCTATTTTCCTGCGTTTGCGTTCGGACCGGTACCCTTCTTCCGAAGAGAACCATACAGTAATTCTTCCGCAAATTCAACGCACTTGAATTCGAGGATCTGTGCGTTCTTTTCCACATGCCGGTAGAGGGGCATGCTGATCTTCCAGGGACGCGAAAATGTCTTCGGGTCTTCGATAGTCGCCTCGTAATTCATGACGTCAGGGCTGCGCATCGTGTAACGCTCCACGACGTGCAGTGCATCGCTATGGAAGTTGCCCGAGCGGTCGAACCACGTCTTGTTATTGAGACCGGTCACATCGACGACGAGCGTCTCACCTTCCCAGTGCCCGTTTGACCAGCCCATCCAACTGTCGACCGGCGCCTTGCTCGCTTTGACCATATCCACGTTGCGGACCGCATTGGCATACTCATACGCCATCAGAATGTTCTTCTGCGACTGAATGATCTGGAACGGGTACGGCATATAATTCGCGCGCGGCACGCCCGGGAGATAGCATTTGATCTCCGGATCATCTTTAAAGCGGTTGGCCAGATTTTTCTTCCGCTGCTCAAGCGCGGCGGGCAGATAGGGGATGTCGTTGCCTTCGACGACGCCCGGTCCCGGCGGGACGGCGAAGTCGGCAGCCAGTGCGAAGGAGGGGCCGGCGGAAGCGCCGTGAGCCTGGATATCCCAATTGGCAGCGTTCAAGGCCTGCCAGATGCCGTTGAGGTCGGGTTTCCCATCGGCGGTGCGCGGAGCGCGGTAAGCCGCGTTTTGCGCTGCTGCTGGAATGCCGCAAAGTGTTGCTACTGCGAGGGTCGCGAGCGCTTTGGTTAACGACAAAGACCGAAGCCGGGTTTGCATCCTGCTGATTTCTTCTCCCAACTGCACCCCTCGTGGGATACAAGGCCAAAACCGCGCCCGGGGGCGCAAGCGGGCGGATACGGTTCCTCCCGTGCCGCCGATATTACAAGTTAATTGCTTCAAAGTCAATGCCGTATGGAGGGCGGGCTTCCCATTTTTTTGGAGTTTTTGACAACAAGTTACCGAGCACCAGATGGGTGAGGGCCGAGCGGGGTTTAAAATGTCCTGACGGACGGGAGGCGCGCCTTGCGGGGGCCGGCGAGCATTATGCTCTGGACTTCGCACAAGTTTCGAAGATCGGCCACCGCCGGATGCACAATACCGCTCAGTTCCTGAGTGATTGCCGAGCTTGAGAGTAACAAATGAGGGCGCCAGAGTTGGCGGTGATAAACAGAGGAAGAAAATTCACCTGCGGGGCGGGGAGGCCTTAAGCGAATCCAGCCGGGATCTGCGAGCCGCCATCTGTTCGCGTTCTGCTTAGCGCACAGTGCATAACAGCCAACACTGTTTCTTCCGGCGGTTTTTGATTCCGGTTTCAGGAAATTCAGGTTCGTTCCGGCCGCCCGCCCCCGTGCTTTTCCGGTGGTTCCATCATGCACCTCCCCCGTGCGGAGTCAGAGCGTCACGACGACGCCCGTGACGGATTACTTCGCTTTTCGATTAAATTGTGGTCCCGTTTGCGCGCGATGTCAACCCCGTTTTGCCAGGCTGTTTTATCGAGTGAAGACGCGGGATGCTAATCTGCGGCTTGCGAGTCCGGGTCGAAAAGCTCGTGTATGGTGGCGACGGTCTTAGCCGCGTCGATGGAGAGGTGATCTTCACGCCGTTTGTGCTGCCGGGCGAACTTGTGGAGGTCGAACGAACCGGCGCGCGAAAGCATGTTCAGACGGCGCGCGTGACGCGCGTTGAGGAGCCGTCCCCGGATCGGGGCGCCGCGCCCTGCCCGGTGTTCGGCAAGTGCGGCGGGTGCTCGTACCAGCATGCCTCGTACGCGGCGCAACTGCGGCTGAAGCGGGACATCCTCGTCGAGACTTTGCGGCGCGTCGGCAAGATTGAACTCGATGCGGCGCGCGTTGCAGTCGAGAGCGCGGAGCCGTTCGGCTACCGGAACCGCGCGCAATTTCACTTCGAGCGCGGGCGGGTTGGGTATCGGGAAATGAATTCGCGCAGGCTCGTGCCAGCGCGCGTGTGCCCGATCGCCTCCCCGAAAATAAACGAGGCCCTGACCGCATTGAATCGGATGGCGCGCGACCGGCGCTGGCCCGATTTTGTGGAATCGCTCGAAGTCTTCACGGATGAGCGCGAGGTGCAGTGGAATGTGCGGGAAAGTTCGCGTCCGGTGGCGCGGCGTTTCTTCGAGTGGCTGGCGGAAGAGGTGGGGGGAACGGTCAGTGGACCACTTGACTACGCGGTCGCGGAAGACCGGTTCCGGGTGAGCGGGGCTTCATTTTTCCAGGTGAATCGCTTCCTCGCGCCGCGTCTGGCCGGGCTCGCGATCGGAGACGCGACCGGAAACGAGGCCTGGGACCTTTACGCCGGTGTTGGACTATTCACCCTGCCGCTGGCGCGACGGTTCAGGAAGGTTGTCGCGGTCGAGGCCGGCCGCGGCGCGGAGGATCTGCGCTTCAACACGGCGCGGACGGGCGCGGTCGTGGAAGTGGTCTCGGCGCAAACCGAGATGTTTCTGGCGCAGGCGAAATCAGCGCCGGAGTTTGTCCTGGCCGATCCGCCGCGAGCCGGGTTGGGCAAGACCGTAACGGCACGCCTCGCGGAACTGAGGCCGGCGAGACTCGTCATTGTCGCGTGCGATCCGGCGACGCTGGCGCGTGATTTAGCGATGCTGCTTCCGGTTTATGAGATCGCGAGCGTCGCGCTGGTGGATCTGTTCCCGCAGACGTTTCATATGGAGACGCTGGTCTCACTGACCGCGCGGACCTGAGGCGGGTGTCAGGCGGCGCGCCGTTCGCGGCGCCGCCACATCCAGAGGCCCACCAGCGCCGCGGGCAGAAGCGCAAGCGTGCCCGGCTCCGGGGCGCCAGAGATCTGGGTGGTTGTAGTGTCGTTGACCGTCAAGGCCTGGATCTTGAAGAAATCCGCCGCGCTATCTGTGTTGCCGCAGGTTGCGCCGGAAGTACAACCTGAGGTCGCGTTGTATGCCGCGCCCACGAGCAAATAGGTGACATTGGATCCGGTGAGGCTTGCGGAAGTGACCACATCTCCATCCACGGTCGTGCCACAACCGGTGCTCTCTTTTGTGCCTGTGCAGGAGACGTTGTTTTGGCTGCTCCAGCCGGCGCCCGGGCTGGCGAGGTTGCCGATGGTGGTGCTGGCGGTGCTAACGCCCGTCCAGTAGGAAAAATCCATGTCCCCGCCGCCCTCTGAAGTGTTAAAGCTGCCGGACGAGTTGAGTCCGCCAAAGTTGGCCAACGTGATCTGCGAGAGGCTGACGGGAGTACTGAACTTGAAGAGAATGAACTCGTACGAGCGGTTGTTGTCGATCTGATGCTGGGGGTCGCTGCAGGAAGTATCTCCGGAACTGCAGACGCCGAGCCCATAGCCGGCATACTGGCCGACATGCGCGGTCGCATTGAGATTTTTGTCGTTGTAGTTGGAGGTTCCGGAGGAAGCCAATGCGGTGGCCGAGACGGTCACGCCATCAACGGTCTGGCTGAACGCGCTGGCCGCGTTATTGCTGTAGCTGGAGCTCCCGCACGTGGAGTTTTCCACCTGACCTGCGATATCACATTGGGTGAAATCGAAAGTAGCGATGGCGCTGGCCGGCCGTGCGGTTATACCAACCGCCGACATTGCTGCCGTGACGAGAAGGCAGTACCTCACAGGTAATTTCAACGACTTCCTCCTGTTCTTTATCTGTCCCAAACAGTAAGGATTATAAAGGCAAAACGTAAAGAATTTATATATCTCTGCAGCTACTCGGTTCTAGTACCGTGCCGCAATGGGCGGCCGGGTTGAATGGGTTACCCTGGCGCCGGGGCATATCGCGCCAGCGCGGAACAGGCTCTTCATTCATGTAAGTCTTTTCGCCGCCGCGGTTTTACAATAGGAACGGAGGCTGTTTGCACTCGCACGCCGGCTTGCCCCAACACGCGGGTCATCATCACCACGCAAATACTTCAGGTCGTGTGCTTGGGTGGTCGCTGGCGGCGACGAGCGCATTCGTCTTCATTGAACTCGTAAGCGGGCTTCGCGCGCACAGTCTGGCGCTGATCTCCGACGCGGGCCATAACGCCACAGACGCGCTGGCGCTGCTGTTGGCATGGTTCGCGGTCTACATGCAATCGAAGCCGGCCGATGAGTCGAGGACCTTTGGATATCATCGCGCGGGTGTTCTCGCGGCTTTCGTGAATGCGATCGTCCTGATCGGTCTGACGCTCTGGATGCTCTACGAAAGCGCTTTGCGGCTGTTGCGGCCAGAGCGGGTAGACGAGGGTCTGATGCTTTGGGTGGCCTCCGCGGGCATTTTGCTGAACGGCGGCATCATGTTGGGGCTGCACTGGGGCGCGGACGACGACATCAATATCCGCGGCGCCTTCCTCCACATGCTGGGGGATCTGCTCGGTGTCACGGCGATTGTCGCCGGTGCGCTGGTGATCCGTGCCACGGGATGGCTGCAGATCGACCCCATGCTCTCGATCGTGATCTCGCTTCTGATCGTCTGGACGGCATGGGACATCACACGCGAATCGCTGAACATCCTTCTCGAAGGATCGCCGAAGGGGATCGAGGTGAAGCACGTCGTGGCGGCGATCCGCGATGTCGAGGGCGTGCTGGATGTGCATGACATGCACATCTGGAGCCTGGGGTCGGAGTCGCACGCGCTGAGCTGTCATGTGCTGATTGCGGATATGCCTCCGTCGCAGAGCGATCACATCCTGCAGCGCGTCAACCGGGTGCTGGGGAACCGTTTTCATGTGCATCACACCACGGTGCAGTTTGAGCACATGAGCTGCGCGATTTCCGGAACCGGTTGCGTGATTCCGGTCGACGCGGCGCACGTGCATCACCACGCGCATTAGAGTGCAGGAGCCGCAGGCGAAACGAAGGCAGGCAACACGTCAGCGATGGCTCCGGAACTCGCGGTAGTCGCGCATCCGCCGCAGATCGTCGGAGAGGGCGCCGCGATCGCGCGGGTCGAGTGAATTGGCGGCTATAACCCGCTGGAGGCGATCGGTGGCCTCATCCAGCTCATGTTTGTCGTAGCGGCCCTGGTCGAAGCGGCTCGAGAAGTCGAACAGTTCGCGGCGCGCTTCGTCGAAGCGCTTACGGTCAGAGCGTGAAGCATAGGGGTAGGCCGACGCGCGGTCGAGATCCATGCGGGCGCGGTCGAACAGGCTGCGATCCTGGCGGGCATACTCGCGGTCGCCATAGGGCCGGTCATACTGCGCGAAAGCAGCGGATGTTAAAAATATGGTTCCCAAAGCGAGACCCAAAAGAGTCCGTTTCATTTCACTCACCTCGGAGCGAAGGACGCGTCTTTGGAGGGGCCGTTGCGGGCTTAATCCACACTTAATGCGGGTCCGCGGGCCAGAAGCTGGCCCATGCGCATCACGACATTGACGTCGTGGTGGCCGGCGCGACGTGAGAGCTCGCGGTAATCGGGAACGTCCATCACGAGCACGTCGGCGGACTTTCCGGGTTCGAGCGAGCCCACCACCTGCGACAGCCGGAGTGTGCAGGCCGCATTCCAGGTTGTGGCGACGATGGCCTCCTCGGCCCCGAGCCCAAGACGATCGACTGCGAGATGAAGAAGGTGCTGGGGGTTCAGGCAGGAGAATCCGGCGGCGCGGTAGCTGGAGGAGAGCGCGATGGCCGCACCCTCGTCGATGGCCGTCCGAATGGCGGCCGCGGCACGGGGTGGGTCGTCGAAGGCTTCCGAGGAAGGCACAACGCGAATGCAGCCGATCGAGACCAGGCGTTGCGCGAAGGAGCGTGGGTCCCCCTCGATGCGGCCGATTACTCCAATTGCGCCGGCGGCGAACGCGAACTCGAGCTGCCGCGGAGTGGGAGCGCGGGGCGCGCGCAGCCGGAGCGCGAATCCAAGCGTGGCGGCGGCTACCGCGGCGCTGTGGAGGGTGGCAAAGTCGAAAGGCCATACGGGAGCTTCCAACGCAGAACCGTCAAGCGCGAGTTCGACAACGGAACACAGCTTCTTCCGGCGAAGCGCCGGAAGCCATTTCGTCGCGAAAGTGTCGAGCGCGGCGGCACTGTCGCCGGCGGCCGCTTCGGGGAAGTGCGGCGCAAAGATGGAGCGAATGCGAATCGGTTTCAGGCGCAGAATCTGGTGCGCGCGCAGAAGTTTTGTGGCATTCCTGAGGTCGCCGGCGGCGCCTGTGTGCGCGCCCGCGGAAAGCACGCCATACCGGGCAAGTTCGGCGGCGGCAGCGCCGGCGTGCCCGATCACGCGCTTGCGCGCCATCAATTTGAGAGCACGGGAGGAATCGGGAGCGGTTGCAAGTTCTCCAGGATCCAGCCGCAGCAGCGCGACGTCCGGATCGATAAACGCGGGCATGACCACACGCCCGGTGGCGTCGACCTCGTGCGCATTGCGGGCGTGCACGAGGTTCTCGATGCGGCGCGACGATCCGACTTCCTGAATGATGCCGTTGCGGATGAGCAGGGCGCCGTTGGGAATGATGTTGAGGCTGGCCATGGCGGACCCGCCACGGGGTCCGCTCTGCCCGCGCAACGTGAGCAGTTGACGGGCGTTTCGGACCAGCGTCCATTGTTCTTTGGACGCGGGCTCCGGTTGGGAGAGCACGCCGGTCTCAGTTTAACCGGATTCCGGCGCCGGTGGAACGCCGGGCGCGGTTTATATATGATGGCCGCCATGGAGCTGCGGTCCGGACTTGTGGCGCTCGTTGCCCTGAGCACTCTCGCGCTCGCGCAGCCTGCACCACCCGCGCATCCGTATCCGCGCGTCGACGATGCTCGGGGATACAAGGCCGATCCCACATGGCCCCGTGACAAGCCGCCCGCCGGTGGAGAGTGGAACGCACCGATGTCCAGCGTGGCGATCGGTCCCGACGGGAATATCTGGACATTCAATCGCGGCAAAATCCCGGTGCAGGTCTATACGCCCGACGGGCGGCTGGTGAAGGCCTGGGGACAGGAACCGGGGCTGTTCCGGAATCCGCACACGGTGCGGTTCGACGCAAACGGGAATCTGTGGGTCGTCGACACGCTCACGCAGACGGTCCGGCACTTCACAACCGACGGCAAGGTGCTGCTGACCGTCGGTACCCCGAATCAACCGGGCGAAGATCAGACGCACATGAACCAGCCGAATGATGTCGCAATCGCGCCCAATGGCGATCTGTATATCAGCGACGGTTACGGCAACAATCGCATCGTCGTTTTCGACAGGAATGGGAAATTCTTGCGCGCGTGGGGGAAGCTGGGGCAGGGTCCCGGCGAATTCAGCCAGCCGCATTCCATCGTGCTCGATTCGAAGGGACGGGTTTATGTCGCGGATCGGAACAACGCGCGGATCCAGATCTTCGACGCGCGGGGGAAGTATCTGACGGAGTGGCGGAACATCGTCACACCGTGGGCGATGGCGATCACGAAGAACGACGAGATCTATGTGTGCGGGAGCTCGCCCATGTTGTGGGAGGACATTCCCGAGCAACAAGCTTATCTCGCGACGCCCCCGAAGGATCAGCTCTTCATGAAATTCGACACCGACGGACGGCTGAAGCAGCTCTGGACGTTCCCGAAAGGCGATAAGCCGGGTGAAGTCGATTGGGCGCATGGCATCGCGGTAGCGGGCGACGGCAGTATCTATGTAGCGGAAGTGCAGGCAAAGCGAGCGCAGAAATTTGTGCCGGCCGGGACGCAGGCGCGGCGCTAACGGAGTGGCCGTGACAATACGGGGATATCCTGTCTGGAGGTGCCGAATATGAATTCACGCCGTGAGTTTCTGAAGATTGCATCCGCCGGGGCAGCGATCGCGAGCGCCGGGCGGGCAGCAACGGGCGAGCGCACGCTTGGCTTGATTTATCCGCCGGCGAACTATCCCGTGCCGCCGGAAGCGAAGCGCATGTACCCGAAGGGCATCCGGTTTTTGTCGATCGGCGTCGGCTTGCCGGCGATGACCCCTGAGGGATACGATTCCGTGATCGACAAGATCGTCCCGTCGGCAATGGAGCTGAAGAAGCAGGGCGCCGACGCCGTCTCGATTTTTGGCTCCTCGCTTACGTTCTACAAAGGAACGGCATTCAACAAGCAACTGCAGGATGCGGTGACCAAAGCGACCGGTCTGCCCGCCACAACCCAGAGCAACGGTTTGATCGCCGGGCTGCGGCTCGCGGGCGCGCGCAAAGTCGCGGTCGCGACGGCATACAACGAAGAGGTCACCGATCGGCTCAAGGTCTTTCTTCACGAGTCGGGATTCGAAGTCGTCGCCGCGAAAGGGCTCGGGATTCTGCTGAATGTTCCGCAGGAAGCCCAGGACGGACTGTTTGAATTCAGCGCCAAAGTCAAGGAGAGCGCGCCTTCGGCGGATTCTCTGCTGGTTTCGTGCGGCGCGCTGAAAACGCTCGATCTTATCGTGCCTCTCGAGAAGCGCTGCAAAGTTCCGGTGGTGTCGAGCCAGCCCCACGGATTGTGGAATGCCGTGAAACTCCTCGGTGTGGGTGGGCGCGTCCAGGGATTCGGATCGGTGCTGGCGAAGGGCTAATCGCTACCTGACGCTTTTGCCGGGAATGGTAACTTAGCAGTTTGGCAAAACCCGCAGCATCCGCGCCTCGTCTGGAATGGAATGAGTCCCCGGACCGCCGGGAGACTTTCCAACTCACGCTGCCGGAGATTACGATCGGGCGCCGCGCCGATGCCCAGATCGTGCTCACTCATCCCGTCGTCTCGCGCCAGCACGCGCGCATCACCCGCGAAGAGCATCCGGACGGAACCAGATGGGTCATCGTCGACCTGCAGAGCAGCCACGGCACATGGGTCAACGGCAGCCGCATCGACCGGCGTCCGCTGCGTCCGCGCGACCGTATCCGGCTGGGCGAGCAGGGTGTGGAGATGCTGTATCTCGAGGACAGCGAGGGGCAGCTCTCCTCCAGCACAAGCCTGCTGGACGGACTCGGTGTCGAGCGCTCCATGCGTCGTCTCGCCGGACTTCCGGAAGAGCCGGGCGGCCATTCCGAGCTTGAAAAAATTTCCTGCCTGTTGGACCTTCACTATTCCTTCGGCAAGGCGTTTTCGGCTGAGAAGACGTTCCAGCACATCCTGCAATCGGCGCTGACGATCAGCGGCGCAGAACGGGGTTTCATTATGCGCCGGGCGTCCGCAGTGGCGGTTGCGGGCAGTAACCGCGGCTTCACATTCGAAGTCGGGCTCGACGGCTTCGGACGGCTGCTCGATTCGTCGGACTTCCACACCAGCGGCACTGTGGTCGAGCGCGCCGTGAAGACCGGGCAGTCGGTGTTCATGACGCAGGGGATTCACGGCGATCTGGCGGGCAGCGAGAGTATCGTGGCCATGGCGCTGCGCGCCGTCGCTTGCCTGCCGCTGGTCGCGGTCACTCCGGAAACGGACGTGACCATCGTGATGGGCATCCTCTATCTCGACAGCCGGAAGCACATGCATTCGCTTTCGGGCCTTGATGAAAAGCTGCTGACGCGGCTGGCGCACGAAGCGGGACACGTGCTCGAAAAAATCGAGATGGTGGTCACGCTCGCCGAGAAGAAGCGGATTGAGCAGGAACTCGCGGTCGCCGAGGAGACGCAACGCAGCCTGCTGCCTCATACGCTCCCCGAGATGGAACCGTTCCGGATTCGGGCGTTCTCGCGCCCCACGCGCCAACTCGGCGGCGACTTCTACGACTTCATCAAAGTGCCCGATGGACTGCTGACCGGCGTGCTCGGCGACGTCTCGGGGAAGGGAATTCCGGCCGCTCTGCTCAGTTCTCTGACACTCGGCGCGTTGAACATGGAGTTTCGTTCGTCCGCGAAAGCCGGGGCGGTGCTTGGCGCAGTCAGCAAGGTGCTGTGCGAAAAGACGCCGGCGTATCGCTTCGTGACCATATTTTTATTCCAGCTCGCGGCGGATGGCCAGGGCCACTACATCAGCGCGGGTCACAATCCGGCGTATCTGTTCCGGGCGGCGACGGGTGAGGTGGAGGAGCTTCCGTCCGGCGGCATGCCGATGGGGATGTTTGCGTTCGCGCAGTATGAGACGGTCGCGCTGGAGTTGAAGCCGGGAGACATTCTGGTGGTTTATTCCGACGGGCTGACGGAAGCGGAGAACGACGGGCAGGAGGATTTCAGCGAAGAGCGTCTGCTGAATCTGGTTCGCGCGGAGGCGTCGAAGGGCGTCGAGGCGATGGAGAAGACGCTACTGGCGGAACTCGATCGTTTCACCGACGGCGCGATGCAGACCGACGATATTACGTTCCTGCTGGTGGAGAACCGGGCGAGTTAAACGCGCCCGCGAAGCTGACTCAGAATCGCGTCGGGTACTTCGATAAAACCTTCCGAGATGCGCCGGGCTCGCTCCTCGCGCGAGCGATCGAAGGGCATGCGGACTGGTGGTCCGCCGGCGACCGGCCGCGCGGATCGCACCTCTTCCGCATATGCCGCCGCATTCTCGAGGAACGTATCGGACGGACCCATCAAGTCGGGCCGCATCGCCACGATAAGGAAGCCGAAGCCGGCCATTTCCGGCGGAACAGGCGGGGAGCCGGCGAGGATTCCGAGCAGATGGACGGCAATCGCGATTCCGGAGCCTTTGTGACCTCCCCATGCGGCGAACGCGCCCGATAGCGCCGCGGCCGGATCCCGCGTCGGCTCGCCCGCGGAATCGAACGCGACACCCTGCGGCAACTCCTTGCCCATGCGCTCGGCGAGCGTGACTTCGGCGTGAATGATCGCCGACGTGCCGCCATCGAAGACGATCGTGTTGTCCGCGCTGGGGAATCCGAAGCAGATCGGATTGGTCCCGAAGCGCCCTTCGGTGGCGCCGTGCGGCGCGACCCACGGGGAGGCGTTCGAGGCGATGATGCTCACGAGGCCGTGGGCCGCGGCCATCTCGGCGTAGTACGACAGCATGCCCGTGTACCACGTATCGTTCGCTCCGACGACGGCGATACCGGACACCTCCGCTTTTTCGATCGCTATCGACGTGGCCCGGTAAGCGACAACGTAGCCGATGTGGTCGCCGCCATCGAGCCGCGCGGAGACAGGCGTCTCATGCAGAATCTGGATAGGCCTGCGCCGGTCGCGTGAGCGCTCGATCCGCTCCGCGATGCTGATGGCGCGCGCCAGACCGCCGTAGTGCTGTCCGCGCAGTTCGCAGTCGATCAGATGGTCGGCGATTGTCCAGGCGCCGGACTGATCGTGGCCGAGCGCCGCCATCACGCGGATCACAAGCGCATGCGCATCCCCGATGGAAATCCGCATTATTTCTTCTTCAGCAACGCGGGCCAGTTCATCAGCACCGTAATCGGTGATTCCGTGGCCGACGCCCCAACCGGCGAGGCGATCAGGAAATGTTTACCGTCGCCGGTCATATCCCACCCGAAATCGCTCCTTGAACCTGGCGCCTGGAACAGACGCCGTGGGTTACCTGTCTCAAATACATTGCCGTTGGCCCGCACGTCGACGGCGAGCGCGCCGTTGCCAGCCCCATAGATCAACTGCTTGCCGTCGGATGTCCATTTCGGCGCGGCGCCGCCTTCGCGGGAGATCCGCCGTTTACCGTCGCCCAGCGTGGGCCTGACAGACCGGAGGCGACGGGGACGGGGACATGCGGGTTCGATCCAGTTCAGTCTATCAGCGGATTGTGCCGTCGTGGGCTCCAGGAAAAGCCACAAAAACAATGCCCTGCGCTACGCCAGGGCGCGTCGCATGTAGTCGAGGCACTTGCCGACTTCTTCGACCGGCGTGCCCGTTCCCCTGTATTCGTATTCGACCAGGGCCGGGATGGGATACTTTTTTTCCTTTAGAAGCTGGAGCACTTGTTTGATCGGCGTGTCCCCTTCGCCCCATGGCATGTTGGGCCCGTCGTTCTTCCTGCGGTCTTTGAAGTGAAGATGGGTGATCTTGTCGTGATGCTTCTGGATGTAGTCGACAGGATCGTATCCGGCTGCGGAGAAGTGTCCGATATCGAGATTGATACGGAAATATTTCGACCCTGCGAGCGCGGTATCGAAGCTTTCGGGCGTGGCGAATTCGTTTGAATCTTTCGTGTTCGAATGCCCGTGGAACGCCACGTATATTTTGTGCTTCTCGGCGAACGGAGCGAGGCGCTTCGCCATCGTCACCTGCGTTGAGGCCGCGATCACGTTTGTGCCAAGCGCTTTTGCTTGTTCGAATGTATTGTCGAGGTCGTCGTCGGTTAGAGCGTCGCGGTAGTTGATGGTCAGGGCGTGCGTCGTAACGCCGGCGGCTTCGAGCTTCCTTCCCGCGGATCTGAAATGGTCGAGGTGAGTGGCCGCGCGCCATTTCTCGAGGCCGTCCGCGCGTCCGGGCGGCTGCACTTCCGCCTCGAAGAATTCGATGTCGCTGGTGCGGTTGGCCTTGAGCGCTTCGATCTGGCCATCAACGCGTTCGGCGCCCGCGGGTACCGCAAGCGCGCGATAGCTGTAAGTCATCACGCCGATCGTGACGCCATTGGTTTTTGCGCCCCAGGCGGATGCGAGCGGCAATGCTGCCAGCGCGGTCTTTCCGAAGTCACGTCTCGATAGAGTCATCTCTTTTCCCGATCGCGGTCCGAGGTCATTTTGTCACATTCCAAAAACCCTGCATTGTGATAACTTGACAAAGCGCCATGTGGCAACAAACCTACATACCGGTTGCGGATAATCTTGCGCTCTCCGCGCTGGTTGCCGCGCTGCCGATTTTCACAATGCTGTTGCTGCTTGCCGTCTTCCGCAAGCCTTCCTGGATTGCTTCTCTCGCCGGGGCGGGCGCGGCCCTTGCTGTGGCGCTCTTCGCCTATCGCATGCCGCCGCTGATGGCGGTGAGCGCGGCGCTCTATGGAGCCGCTTATGGCCTGCTGCCCATCGGCTGGATTGTCTACACAGCCATTCTGCTTTACCGGCTCACTGTCGATACGGGGAAATTCGAAATCATCAAGGATTCGATTGCGAGCCTGACGGGTGACCGGCGTCTCCAGGCTTTGCTGATCGCGTTCGCGTTCGGCGGATTCATCGAAGGCGCCGCGGGCTTCGGAACGCCCGTCGCGGTTGCGGCGGCGATGTTGGCCGGCCTTGGCTTCGAGCCGTTTTTCGCGGCGGCGATTTGTCTGCTCGCCAACACTTCGCCGGTCGCGTTCGGCTCCATCGGGATTCCCGTCAAGACGCTGGCGGTCGTGACCAATCTGCCTCTGCTGCCGCTCTCTGCGGACGTGGCTCGAATCTGCGCTCCGCTGGCGCTCGTTGTTCCGGCTTACATGATGCTGGTAATGGGCGGCCGCAAGGCTCTGGCCGCGGTTTGGCCTGCTGCGCTCGTCGCCGGAGTTACATTCGCGGGCGCTCAATATTACATCGCCAGCACGCGCGGGCCCGATCTCGCGGCCATTCTTTCTGCGATCCTCTGCCTGTGCGCGCTCGCGCTTTTGCTCAAGGTGTGGAAACCCTCCAGCGCGCCGGCGTCGATACCGCACCGGCACACCGGCGGGAACGTCCTTCTCGCGTGGTCGCCCTACCTGACTCTGGTTGTGTTCGTGCTGCTGTGGGGCCGGCCGGAGGTGAAGGCTTTCCTCGATCGCGGCACGATTGTCTTCGCGTGGCCCGGGCTCCACAATCTTGTCCAGCGCCTGCCGCCGGTGGTGCCGAAACCCGGGCCTTACGCAGCCATGTACACCTTCAACTTCTTTTCGGCCGCGGGCACGTCGTGTTTGTTTGCGACGATCGTTTCCGCGTTGATCCTGCGGGCGTCGCCGCGGATATTTATGAAGTCCCTGCGCGACACCACCAAACAGCTCAAACTGCCGCTGCTGGCGATCTCGAGCGTGGTCGCGCTCGCCTACCTGATGAACTATTCGGGCGCCACCACCACGCTGGCGCTGGTTGTTGCGGGCACGGGCGCGATGTTTCCTTTCTTCAGTCCGCTGCTGGGCTGGCTGGGAGTGTTTCTGACCGGCAGCGACACGTCGGCGAACGCATTGTTCGGACCGCTGCAGGACATTACATCCGTCAAACTGGGATTGAACCAGACGCTGATGGCTGCGGCGAACTCCGGTGGCGGCGTCGTCGGGAAGATGATCAGTCTGCAGAGCATCGCGGTCGCAGCCGCGGCGACGGGCATGAAGCAATCGGAAGAAGGAAGGCTCTTCCGCTTCACACTGCGGCACAGCGTCTTCATGGCCATCCTGATCGGGCTCTTGACGCTGTTCTACGCCTATGTGAAGCCGAACTGGGTGCTATAGCATCATCCTGCGGAAAAACCGGCGCGGTTGTAAACACCCACGCAGCTCCTGGCGCAAAGCGCTGCGCTCGCCGTCCGGTGAGTTTGATAGCGTTCAAAACACCACTAATCCACGCCGGTTAAGCGCTCTCGTAACCTGATTTATCGCTTGACAAATTCCGTTGTCGTCATAAATTCAGGGAGAAACCGACGATTTGGATTTTGCTTCCGATAAATATCCGTTGAATTCCAGAGACGGGCAAAGGTATTTCGCGACCATGCGGTGCAGAAAAGCCTGTTCAAGTTTCGATCGCCTGAAAGGAGAACCAGTGGAGCACGCATCAGGAATATTTTGCGCCATGCAGGTCTACCTCGACCTGTCAGATTCACAGACGGACCACATGGCCATATGGCTCAGTGCCGCGACCTTATAATACAAAAAGGGAGATATGGAACTCGATTTGTTCTCGCCTGTCAAAAGTGTTCGGGCTACCTTTGGCGCTCGAGCAAAGCTGGCCTTATACGTTGGAGTTGCTATTGCCGTTGCTGCTTCCGGGCAGCAGATCGCTGACACAGTAAATCTGGATGCACCCGCCTTGCAGGCGCACGCCTCGGATTTGCACAACCAATCCCCGGCAATGCACGATGATTTAGTGCAACACCTCCGGGGTACTGCCCCGTTGGCCGCTCAAAAAAAGCTGAAGACCAATGGCCTTTCGTTCCACATCTACAGCGATGGACCTCTGTCAACGCCAGCAGGCTTGCTGTCTGTACTGCAACGAGATACTTGCTCCTCCGCCACTATCGTGACCGGCCAGGTCAGCAACCAGAAGTCACACCTCACAGCCAACCGGACCAACGTGTATACGGATTATCTTTTCAACGTCAACCAGACGTTGAAAGGCTTGCCGTCAGGACAACTCGTGCTTACGCGCAGGGGCGGCTCGGTCCAGGGCATCGCATCGGGTTCGTCGCTGACCTCACTTGATGTCACCGACGACGAGTATCCGAATCTTCAGCCAGACAAGGTGTACTTGCTCATCCTCGCCCGGATTGCCGCCAGCGGTGCATATGCGACGACGGCGGCCCAGGATGTGCTGGTCGAAGACAACGGCCAATGGAAATTTGTCCGAGCGGCTGATTCTCAGATCGTGTTGCCAGAACTTGCACAAGGCAAGCTGGAAGATAACATTTCAAGCTGGCTAAAGTCCTGCCGCTAAAAATCAGGAAAGGAACCGACGAAAATGAAAAACCTAAGTGTGCTGTGCCTTGTTTCCATTGTGTGCGCATACAGCCTTCGGGCTGACTGTCCGACGCCGACGAAAACAACTGCGTGGGCTGATTTCAATCCCGCCTATTACAGCTTCCGGGTGGGCTATCCCAAGGGCGATGACAACGGTCAGTCCGTCGACCTCTTTTGGGGTTGGGTTGGCAACGCGGAGTACGACACCACGGTATCACTCAACGGTTGGAACTATGCCAACACGAACCAAAATACAAGTTACGTTCAGTTTTATGCGGACCCGGCAGACTGGGACGGATACTCCGTCACGTACCCCTCAATTTCGTAACAGTTCAGGTGGTCGAGGCTGTTTTGAGCAGGGATGGGATGGGGAGCGCCGCGCGGTGTGATCGGATGGCAATCACCAGGTAATTCAGGGGAGCCCGGTTCTGCATCCGGCAGGTGCGG
>Ga0134125_10000419_pt1 | contig 57561 bp, 53 predicted proteins | sample KB31751_FD_96464 | JGI IMG/M metagenome (GOLD analysis project Ga0134125, IMG submission 96464) | Terrestrial soil microbial communities with excess Nitrogen fertilizer from Kellogg Biological Station, Michigan, USA - KB3-175-1 | ecosystem: Environmental > Terrestrial > Soil > Unclassified ... | reverse complement strand
TCCAGTTGTTGCCAGAGGAGAAGTGGTGGCAATCGAAGTCACAGAACCAGTTGATCCCGCATCAAGAGCACAACTGAAACTTGTGCCATTAAAAGTCAGATAATTATTTGCCGCACACGTTGGCACTGCAATCGGAGAGGCGATGTTTGAAGCATTTCCTAACCACACATTATTTTGTGTGAGAGATGGAGTCATGAAATTCAAAGTCGATGCTGACCAGTTGGTGCCGTTGTATTGCAAAACTTGTGAATTCGTTGGAGCGGTTGCTGAGACTGCGACATTTTGCAAAGCAGTGACTTTAAATGCACCAGCATTTGAAAGTGTGACATCACCTGTTGGTGCCACTGCCGTTGCGATACTTGAACTATTTCCCACCCAGATATTAGCAGGTGCTAGTGATGAACCTGAAGCCGATTGCAGTCCGCAACCAAAACCAGAGCCTCCAGCAGATACGAGAGTTTGTCCTGCTGGACAGACTGTTGCTGTTAAAGCTCCAGCACCATTCGATACCGGCACTGATCCTGTTGCATAACTTGTAAGCCCTGTACCACCTTTAGAGACCGGTACTGTGTTCAGAGTCAGAGCTCCTGTATCAGCAAGAGTTGCATCACCTGACATTGAGACTGGTGCTGCGAGATTTCCAGAGTTTCCGACCCAGATTTTAGCATCATTTAAAGTTGAGCTTTGTGCTGTTGAGGTTGTTGGGATCCAACTTGAGCCGTTAAATTGTAAAATCTGATTCGCTGTTGGAGCTGTTGCCGACACAGCTTTACCTTGAAGTCCTGTGACCGATACTACTCCGGTGCTTGCCATTGTCGCATCACCTGACATTGAAACTGGTGCAGTTCCGTTAGAAGCATTCCCTAACCAGAAAGTCGAAGCAGTTAAAGCTGGAAGATTTGCTGTCGTGAGTGTTGGGATATCTGCTGCCACAAGCGAGCGGAAAGTCGGAGCCACAGCACCGCCAGAACTTGGCCCTGCAAGAACTAGATTTGCATTTTGATTTGTAAAACTAATTGAAGGAGTTGCTCCACCAGAAGATTGTAGAGGTGATGAAGCTCCGACTGAAGATACAGCTCCAGCGGCACCCATACCATCCCAAGTTGCGCCGTTATCACGGTAAATAATTTTAGTATCCGTCGCTAAGTAAACTCGTCCCGCAGTTCCTGCCGCAGGAATCGCCGCCGCCAAGCCTTCTTGCACGCTAGGGGCACCGCCCGCATTTTTAACTGCATCTGTAATCCCGTAACCTGCAAGAGTTGTTGGACTTGCACCAACAGTGACTCGGCCTTTAACATCGACGGTGACTTGTGTGTAAGTGCCAGCTGTGACTCCTGAAGAAGCCAAAGTCAGTGCACCAGTATCAGCCATGGTTGCATCACCCGACATTGCCACTGGTGCTGCAAGGTTCCCTGAATTTCCGACCCAGATTTGAGCATCATTCAAAGTTGTTGATTGATAACTGTTCGTGGTCGGTGACCAATTCGTGCCGTTAAATTGCAAAACTTGTCCTGAAGTTGGAGCTGTCGCTGACACAGCTTTACCTTGCAAGGCTGTGACTGTGAAACTTCCTGTGTCAGCCAAAGTCACATCACCTGATGCACTGACTGGCATCGCAACACTTGAACCATTTCCCACCCAAAGTTTTGTATCTGCAAGAGCAGGCAATGTCGCAGCTAATGTTGAAGGAGCCCAGTTGGTTCCGTTAAATTGCAAAACTTGGCTTGAAGTTGGTGCCGTCGCAGACACAGTTGTGCCTTGGATTTTATTGACCAGTGTTGCTCCTGCACTTGAGATGGAAACATCACCTGCAGGAGTCACTGCAGTTGCGATGTTGGAAGCATTTCCCATCCACAACTGACCGTTATTGAGAGTCGAAGATTGAAAAGCCGAAGTGGTCGGAGACCAGTTCGTGCCATTGAAAGTCAGAATTTGTCCTGAAGTTGGAGCTGTCGCAGAGATTGGCTGACTTTGAATTTGTGTGACTTTAAAAGATCCCGCATTATTCATTGTGACATCACCTGCAGGAGCCGCAGCAACCGCAATGCCTGATGCATTTCCAACCCAAATATCACCAGCAGCTAAGCTTGAACCTGAAGCTGATTGCAGTCCGCAACCAAAACCAGAGCCTCCAGCAGACACCAGAGTTTGCCCTGCTGGACAGACTGTTGCTGTTAAAGCGCCAGTTCCATTTGATACCGGCACTGATCCTACCGCGTAGCTTGTAACACCGGTACCGCCCTCAGAGACTGGAACTGTATTTAATGTCACAGCACCTGTTGCACTCACAGAAGCCACATCGCCACTCAGTGCGACAGGAGCTGCAAGGTTAGAAGCATTACCAACCCAAACAAGGCCTGCATTTAAAGCTTGTCCAGTCGGTGAAGTTGAAATCGTTGCTGGCACCCACGACGTGCCATTGAATTGCAAAATTTGAGAAGAAGTTGGTGCTGTTGCAGACACCGCCTTACCTTGAAGTCCCGTGACCGATACTGCTCCAGTACTTGCCATCGAAGCATCGCCAGTCATGCTGACAGCAGCTGTTCCGTTGGAAGCATTACCTAACCAGAATGTCGCAGCAGTCAGTGCTGGAAGATTTGCCGTCGTGAGCGTTGGAATATCCGCTGCCACAAGACTTCTGAAAGTCGGAGCCACAGCTCCGCCCGAAGTAGGTCCTGCTAAAACGAGATTGGCATTTTGATTTACAAAACTAATCGAAGGAGTCGTTCCACCTGAAGATTGTAGCGGAGCTGAAGCACCGACTGAAGACACAGTTCCAGAAGCTCCCATGCTATCCCAAGAAACACCATTATCGCGATAAATTAATTTTGTGTCTGTCGCAACATAGATGCGACCCGCAGTTCCCGCTGCTGGAATCGCCGCAGACAAACCTTCTTGCACACTCGGAGCACCGCCCGCATTTTTAACTGCATCTGTAATTCCATAACCAGCAAGAGTTGTTGGTGAGGTTCCTGAAGTCACGAGGCCTTTTGCATTCACGGTGACTTGTGTGTAAGTTCCAGCAGTCCCTACAGTGGCAAGAGTCAGCGCGCCAGTGTTAGATATTGTTGCATCACCACTCATCGCTACGGGTGCTGCTAAATTCCCAGCATTCCCGACCCAAATTTGAGCATCATTCAAAGTTGTTGTTTGATAATTATTTGTGGTCGGTGACCAGTTGGTGCCGTTAAATTGCAGAACTTGTCCTGAAGTTGGAGCTGTCGCAGACACGGCTTTTCCTTGCAATCCAGAAACTGTCAGTTTCCCCGTATTATCAATCGTACCATCACCATTCATTGAAACGGCGGCAGCAGCGTTGGCGGAATTTCCAACCCAGATCTTTGCCGAGCTCAATGTCGGAAGCGAGCCTGAGACTCCGCTGATCGCATTATCCACATAATTTTTTGTCGCCACTTGCTGAGCGACGGTCGGATCATTGGCTAACAAATTAGTGACTTGGTAAGTGGAAGGAGTTCCCGGAACAACAGCGTTGATTCCAATGTTTTTCAAAAAATCAAATTGATTGACCGAAAAATTATTTGTCGATCCTGGGCGCGAGCCCTGAACACGAAACATATAGTCTGATGAGTAGCCCCCCAACTGAACGGCTTGCAGAGCAAAGGGCACCGAACGAATCGGCATGGCGGCAAGATTTAAAACAGTCGAAGATGTCGTGACGGTGACGTTGATCTCTCTATCATTATCCCACGATGATGAGAGAAATTGAGTTTGTCCGCTGCTGCAGCTGATGGCGCCAATGTCTTCGGAAACAGTTGGAGAATTATTTTGAGGATTCCGAAAAATCGTCAGTAACGAAGTCACACCAGCACCAAAGACCGGAGATGAGCCTTCACCGATAATCAGTTTAAAATCTCCTGCTGAGTTCGTCATGTCGAGTGTCTGGGTTTCCTGATAAAGCAAGCAATGATCAGCTCCGGCAGAGCCGTCGCCATGAAGGGTCGAATTTCCGTAAACTTGAATTAAAAATTGAACAGTCGAATCAGTGAGAGCAGTGCCGTCGGGCTTCACAATTCTTCCGACATAAACCAAGCCGCCATTGGATGAGCTAGCAATCAGAGGAAATGAAAAAATGAATAGAAACAACACAATGGCTTTCATCAACTTCTTCAAATTGAGTGATGAAACCAGGTGTTTATTCATCGTCACGTTCCTTGTTATCCAAAAATTGAGCTTGTGGCAGTCTTACTTCTTTATCGGTAAGGTCCTGAAAATTATGATGAAAATGAGTTAATACAGACTTAATTGTGTTCCCACATAAAACCATTCTTGAAGATTTGTTTCATTTCGAATATCTCTCGCTGGTTTTAATTGGGAGCAGTCTTGTTTCTTTTTTGATTGCAACTTCGCATTGAGCGGTTAATTTCACGTTAATGAGCCATAACTCTATAGCGACCAACTATCGCGAAATTCTCTTTAAAGAATACACAAAGAGGAAATCAAAAAATCCACGTTATTCACTTCGCGCTTATGCCAAACTTTTGGGTATGACGGCGTCTCGCTTGAGCGAAATTTTCTCACAGAAGCGAGGCCTCTCTCCCGAGCTTGCCCATCGAATTATTGATAAGCTGGACTTTTTGGATTTTGAAAAAGCTCTGTTTTTGGATCTGGTCGAAGCCGAAGAAGCAAGATCTCCGATTGACCGAGAGCTTGCTGCTCAACGTGTGAAAAAGAAAATCGTCAAATACTCAGAAGTGGATTTGCAGACCTTTCAGGTGATTGCAGACTGGTATCACTATGCGATTCTTGATTATCTGAAGCTCGAAGGTTGCTCTCATCAGCCGGAGCAAATCGCCAAGCACCTTAACGTTGATGTCGAAAAAATTAAAGCAGCGTTGGAGCGCTTGGTGCATTTGAATTTTTTGGAGAAATCCAATGATAAGTATCAGGTTGTCGAGCAAAGGCTATCGACTCCGACAGAAATTCCGTCTGAGGCACTCAAGCAACATCATGAAGGCCTGTTGGATAAAGCCAAAACAGCCCTGCGACAGCAGTGCGTGGAGAATCGTTTTTTCCAAGCTGTGACTCTGCCGATCTCCAAAGAAGATATTCCGATGGTGAAAGAATGCATTGTTGAATTTCAAGAAAAACTGTCAGCAAAGCTGGCTGCGTCTCCGCGCAAAAATGCGGTCTATGCTGTGCTTTTTAATTTTTTCGAATTAACAGAGAAAATGGGAAGTGAATGAGCAAAAGGCCCTGGCGAATGCCAGAGCCTTTTATAATTACTGACGACGAACTATGAACTAGTGACCGAGTGCAGTGTTGAGAACATCAAACAAAGGTGTTGTTGTCGTCGGAACCATTTCCTCAGCGTAATACCACCAGAAATATCCTCCGATATAATTACTTGGCAGAGAAGTGGTCGAGGCCAGAGGGTAAAATTGATTAATCAAATTTACCTCATAAGCCGAGCCCCCTTGAGGATTTGCAGTACCGACTTCTCCGAAGCCTACTTTTGCGTTTGGAAAAATCTGTGCCAATTGAGCATAAATCTGAGTCCAGTTCGGTTGGATATTATTGCACTGGTCAGGATACCAACTGATCAAGACATAGTTAAGACCTAGGCGAAATTTCTCATTGGCCGGATCTCTTTGATATGCGGGTAAGCTCAATTGAAATTTTTGATTGATCCAGGTGAACATATCATTGCCTCCGCCACTGGTGTCGATACAGTTGTAAGGATCGGAAGGTTCTCCTTCGTAAAAGAAGGTCAATGCCGTTGCTGCATTTTGGGCAGACACAACATTGAAAGCGGCCAAGGCTTGCTGATAAGCATTGTTACCCAGCCATCCGCCGTTGATTTCATTTCCGATTTCCCAAAGGTCGACCTGGCTGCCTAAAGCTGACAAATAAGTTTGTGTGCGGCTTTGAAATGAGGCCACGGTGTATTTGCTCATATCTGATGAGTCCAAAATTTGGCCCATCACATAAGAGGCACCACGAAGTTGGCTGATCGGACCTGAGTAATAAGACGGACTTTCGCTGGCATCAAAAACGACACGAGTTGTAGGAACGTGGGCTAACTGTTTGAGAGAGGCCACTTCACCACTGATGTTAGAGACATCATCTAAAGTCACACCATAGATCGGAGATGGAATGCTGCGCCCTGAAAGGCCACCACCTGCTGGCAGTGTTGTGGTTGTTGTGACCGGCAAGGTCGTGGTTGTTACGACAGGCATTGTTGTTGTCGTTGGATTTTGAATCGTCGTTGTTGTAACAACAGCCAGAGTTGTCGTGGTTGTTGTCGTCGTTGGAGTTGATGAAGCGGCAACAATACTTTCAATTTGGCTTGAGTCTATATAATTGTAAGTTGCGACGACCAATTTCGGCGAGCCCACTTGAGTGCCTTTGAAATAAAACCGCACTTGGCTTGTGCCAGATTTCATCACGATCGAAGAAATAGCAATGGAGCAAGAAGCATCGCTATATTCTCTGAGTGATGAGCTGGAACCTGTAAAGTAAACTCTCACATTTTGGGGAACATTGGCGGCATGAGATTGTCCATCTTGGGCTTGCACGACAACGGCCGATGAGCAATTCCCGACGACAAGTTGCTGCGCCGAAGATATCAGAGCCATCTTTTGCACAGAGCCGGCAAATGCAGTGGATAGGCCGAGCAAACTGGCACCGAAAACAAAACTTTGATAGGTCCCTTTGAACAACATACAGTACCCCCTCACTTAAAGAATACAGGTATTATTCGTGTTCCTTGCATGGAGTATTTGGGAACGTATCATTTTTGTGATGTCGAACATCTCAACAAAAGCGTTCTTTTTGAATTGAGCGATCAGTAAATGATCAGCGTCGTTGGCAAGCGTTACGGTGTCGATTCTTTAAACACTCTTTTCTCCTGCACTTTTGGACGGCACCTTAAGACGATTTGGAATTTTGAAGCGGAGAAATGATGGCGTGTAATTCCGTAGCTTTCATCTGATCTTGAAGCGTCAATAGCTGATCGAGAATGCGGAGCTTTTGGTCGGAAGCAAGTGACAGCAAGCTTTGTGAGAGAGGCTCTTCGACAAATTGAAATGAAATGCCAATGCTCAACATACGCCCAAATTTCAAAAAATTTTCAATCTCGTGGAAATTCGATTTTTGAACGGCCATCGAGATGATGAGTTGAAATTCACGATTTTGCGTTCGACGTTCGCTGTTGTATTCAATCCATTTTTGTAGAGTCGCCAGAGGTTTTTTTAATTCACCACGTTTGCGGATTTGTGCATAGGTCTTAGCATCTAAACTATCAAGACTCAGCTGAACAGCGCGAATTTTGATGGAGTCCAAAGCCCCTCGAAGTTTGTCGTTCAATAAATAGTGTCCGTTGGTGACAAAACTCCAATTGCAGTCAGCATTGAGTTCGCTCACCTCGCGAACCAATCGAAATGTGTCTTTTTGAATAAAGGGCTCGCCTCCGAGAAGAATGATTTCTTTCAAGAAGGGGAAGAGAGTTTCTCGGCCATAGCTCCAGAAGTTATCTTCGGTGTATGTCCCATTGGGCTGCTTCCAGACTTCGCACATGACGCATTCGAGATTGCATTGACCATTGAGCCTCAGATCGAGGCGAAGCGGAGAAATTTTTTGCACAATTTCAGTAGGAAGATTGTCAGTAAAATCGCGTAGACTCGAGAGATGACAACGCAGATGTTTCATCTGGCTTTGGCAACTTTTCGGCTTCCCAGAAAGAAATTCTTGGCGGAGCTCCTGCATCGGCTTATCGTTCCAGATCTCCTCGAGACTTTTGGAGGCAATATCTCCCAGAAAATATTTTTGGTTCCAGCAACAAGGATGAATTTTGCCAGTCGGCTCCAGCAGCATCTGAAAGAACGGATAATAACAAAAATTTTCTTTTGACCCCATGATCTGTAGTTTCCCTCATACTTGATGGACGAGCTAGGTTAATTTCGGTGCCAGGTCCTATTCTTGGACGCGATATATCCTCAGATGAAATTGAAGAGCATTTCAGCTGGCCGCGTTCTTTGCATTTCAGGTTTTACTTCAGGCTTAAGAAATATAAAAAAAGTCATAGACCGCTGATGAATGTAAATGACATTCTGTGACGCAGAATAGGACCTGGCACCTTATGGAAAATCTTCTTTCACAATCATTTCGTCTTTCTGAATTCCGAGTGGGCCAGAAGGAAATTATTTCGGCAGTGTTGGCGAAGAAGGATGCCTTGGCGGTTCTTCCCACTGGCGGTGGGAAATCACTTTGCTATCAATTTCCGGCTGTTTATTTGAAACAGTTGGTGATTGTGATTTCACCTTTGATTGCTTTGATGAAAGACCAAGTGAGTGGGTTGAAGCAGCAAGGAATTCAGGCGGGTTGTCTTCATTCTGGCCAGAGTGAAGCCGAAAAGCGCGAGGTCTTTGCACAGATTAACAAAGGCGGCGCTTTTGTTTTGTATTTGTCGCCCGAGCGAGTTCAAAAAGAAGGGTTTCAAAACTGGATTCAAAAGCGAGAGATCGCTCTGTTTGCGGTCGACGAATCTCATTGTGTTTCTCAGTGGGGTCATGATTTCCGCGAAGAATACGCCGAATTAAAAATCCTCAAAACTTTGCGGCCCGATGTACCGATTTTGGCATTGACGGCTTCCGCAACTCCGACAGTTCTCAATGATATCGCCAAGAATCTTCAGCTGGTAAAGCCTGAGCGCATGGTTCATGGTTTTTATCGCCCCAATCTTTATTATCAAGTGGAAACTTGTGCCGACGAGGAAAGTAAATTTCGCTGGTTGTTGCAAGGTCTTCAGCAAACACCGGAAGGTCGAGTTCTCATTTATTGTGGCACTCGAAAAATCACTGGAGAGCTTTCTGATTTTCTCCAGCAAAGATTTTCTCAAGTGGGTTTTTACCACGCGGGTCTTAAAACAGCAGAGCGAACTCAGACTCAAGAAGACTTTGCCAGTGGGAAATTGCGAATTCTAGTTGCGACCAACGCTTTTGGCATGGGGATCGATCAGCCGGATGTGCGTTTGGTGGTGCACTTTCAAATGCCGGGCAACATCGATTCGCTTTATCAAGAGATGGGCAGAGCGGGGCGGGACGGAAAAGATTCGACCTGCTTGATGCTGTATTCAAAAAAAGATAAAGGCCTGCAATCTTATTTTATTCAGAATTCCACGGCTCCGCAGACGATCAAAAGTTTGCGTTGGAGAAATTTAGAAGCCTTGGTCAGCTACTCGGAAGCTCGTGAATGTCGACATTCAGAAATTCTTGCGTATTATAAGGACTCTCAGCGACTGGGGAAGTGCGGACACTGTGATGTTTGTGATGCCCAATCACCACGAAAAATTTTGTTACCGGAAAAGCCGACGATAGCCTCAACGATTTTACGAAAATTAAAATCAAAAAAGAAATCCACGGATTCGCAACCTTTGGATCCTGTTCAAGAAACTCGTTTCCAAGCTCTGCGCCAATGGCGAAAGTCCAAAGCCACAGAGCTGGATTTGCCTGCCTTCGTGGTCTTTGGTGATCAGACGTTGCGCGAGCTGGCGATCAAAAATCCACAGAGTCTCGATGAGTTAAAAGACATTTACGGGATTGGTGAGGCCAAGCTTGAAAAATTCGGTTGGGATTTGCTCGCCGAGCTGACAAGCAATTAAAGAAAAACAGACTCACATTTATTTTTCAGTCCTACTTTATCGACATAATAAACTTTGTGAGTTGGATCAGCGAGTGATTCGCCTTTTTTTGGAATCCGAAAAACCATCAGATTAAACTGATCATTTGGAAAGTACAGAGCTTCATTTTGAGTCCGCGATTGGAAAATATACGGATTGAATTTCGAAAATCCGTTTTTCGTATAAACAATTTCTTGCGCCACATAAGTCGAAACATGAATCACATTCCCATTGGCGTTCCTATAAACCAACAAATCACCTGATTGCAGCTGTTCATTGGCGTGAACGAAACGATATTTCCTAAAAGTGGTATCAAAAAGTTCAGCCTCGTCGGTCAGTTTTTGTTGATAAGAGTTGCCTTCGTTGACACAGACTCCGGAATTAAAGCAATTTGCTCCGGAACGTACGGCATGAGTATTGATATTTTTTCTGATAAATGGCTGCAAAATTTTGGACAACGGAATGATCACTTCACCACGTGGACTTCGACTGAGCAAGAATCGAAGATAGCGCTCGAGGCCTTTTGGATCTCTGTTTCCAGCATAGCGTTCAGCAATTTCTGCAATATCATCGTTGGCGGTAAATATCAGTTCAGCTTGCAAGCCGCTACGTGAATCAAAACTGCCGGCATAGACGCGAATTAAATGTGTCTTAAGTTCATCGCGAAGTCCTGACCAATTGTCACGATTGTAGAAAAAATGAAAGTGACCGTCGATTTTTAAAACCGCTTTTTGAATTTCTAGCAACGACTGATCTCGATAGCCAAATTTTTCAAAATACGCTAAGGCTTCATCAAGACTGCTAAAGGTCACATTCGGTGGAGCATGTTTGGTTTGGATGAGATATGTATACACGGCTTGCAAAACCCGAAGCGGTAACTGACTTTTTAATTCCGCCGGCAAAAATAAAAAACCGCTTGAATGTTGAAGAGAATAAAACGGAGAAACTTTGACGGATTCATCCATCGATAAGTGAATTCGCATTTTGCTGGTCAACTGGTTATAGAGATCTTCGCTGAGCCCACTTTTTTTCAACAAATTGAAAAAATCATTTCTGTTTTCAATCACCCAAAGTTCGTTGGTCTCAAACAAATCTTTTTTCCATTCATTCAGTGTCGAAGCTTCAACCTGAGGAGTAACGAATTCGATAAACAGCGACCCCAAATTTTCTTCAGCCAGCGCCGGGAGCGACGAAAACGTCAGCAAACCAATGCCGGCAAAAACTGCCAGCAGGATTTGTTTTTTCATCGCTGATTTCCACATAAAAGTCTCCCTTCTCTGGGAAATTGCAAAGTTGGTACTGCTCCAACAACGATTTAAATCGTGCTGGCGAGCTGGGCTCGTTGAACAATTCGACAAGCCTTAGCGATGAGCGGAATTACATAGTTATTTTATATAGTTATAAGCATATTTATCTGACGGTTAGAGTGACCAATAAGGTTTGCTTGAAAGTTCGAGGATTCAACTTTCTTGATATTTCATGAATTTTCATGATAAAATAAACCATATGAAATCAAAGAAATTTGCCACTCAAATCGATGAAAAGGTCCTGAAGGATCTTAAATCCTTTGTCAGTCAAAGTGATCGTAGCATTTCCAGTGTGGTCTCCGACGCCGTTGCTGAATATATCCACCGAGCCAGATTGCGCCCAGCCTTTCGTAAAGCAATGGATGAGGTGCTTGATGAGCATTCCGAACTTCTTCAGCGCTTGGCAAAATGAAAACAACGCTTTACCCGACACTCAATGAAACATTGGAATTGCATCATCGTCTGATTGAGCGATTTGGCGGTAAGGCCGGTGTTCGCGATATGGGGCTTCTTGAAAGTGCTCTCATGCGACCGCAAACGGGATATTATAAAACTCTTTCTCTTGAGGCCGCCGCCTTCATGCAGAGTTTGGCACAGAACCATGCATTTATTGATGGAAACAAACGAGTCGCCTTCGCTACGACTGCCATTTTTTTACGTATGAATGGCTATCGTTTAAAAGTGGATGCTGACAATGGCGAGGCGTTCATGATTGACCAGGTCGTTAAAAAAAGAGCCGCCATTGAAATCATTGCCGACTGGCTCGAAAAACACATGAAGTCGGTTTCATAAGAAAATTTATTTTTGGTTTTCGACAAACAGGAAATAATCTTTTCCATTGTAACTGTTTAGGAAAAAGTTGCGTTGATCAGCTTTGATTTTTCTTTGACTGCTTTGAATAGACAAAAGCTGAAAGCAAGAAAAATCCAAACGCTTTTCGCTGAAGCAATCCATGGGAACTTTGACCGGCAATGAAAATGGCATCCAAGTCAGAGTGATGAATTTTGAATTTCGTGGACGGATCGTTTGGTCGATAAAAGGATTTGGTCTTAGCTGATTGGCATTTTCTAGAGAAGTCAAAATCCAGCAAGCTTTGGTGCAAGTCTCTAAATTTTTACTTCCAACAGCTGTTGATGTGTTAATGACAGTGACTTGTTGATGCGAATTCGTTTGATATTCTTCCTGAAGTGAATCAAAAAATTTTTGTGATTCAGAACTCATTGGCAAAAATCCAAAAACCACATCTTGAGATTCTTCAAATTGCGGAAGCAAGCGCGAAAATATTGCGAGCGGCAGATTTTGTAAATTGGCGCTGGCGGCGGAAGGGCTGATCAAAGATTCAGGGCGAAGACTGATGCCCTTTTTAACGAGATGAAGGATGCAGGCAGTGATAATCAAACAACCAAACACGATGAGATATATTATTTTCTTCATGCCATTCGTTATACGAGTTTACTGAGATTTTTGCCACAGTCGTGACAAAAAATATGACGCTCTTTGCGTCGGGTGCGGTGCTTTTCGTCATTGCAGTGACCGACAATATTGGTTTTAAAGTGCTCGCCGCAGTTGGGGCAGAAATTCACCGGAGGATTACTTTTCCCATGATTCATATTGCGGCAGTCATTTCTTGCCTTCATGAGAGAGCTCCTAGGTGTGAGATTTTAAAAGAGCAGAGAACTACAAACCGGTCGTTGCCGACCGGTTTTTTAAAAACAGAAAGGACTTAGTAACGGCGTGAGTTGAATCCGCCACCACCGCGTGAACCGCCGTCACGTGGAGCTTGTGGTTTTGCTTCTGAAATATTCAGAGCGCGGCCACCAAGGTCAGAACCGTTGAATTTTGAAATCACAGCTTGTGCTTCAGCGTCAGCAGACATTTCAACAAAAGCAAAACCTTTGCTGCGACCTGTTTCGCGATCCATGATCACGTTTGCTGAATCGACAGTGCCGACTTGTGCAAACAGATCAGTCAGTTGATTTGAATCAACTGTGTATGAAAGGTTACCGATATATAATTTTTTTCCCATTTGTGCCTCCTAAGAAAGCTGGGTGCCATTCGTAGTAGACAGAAGAACATCTAATGAATTACGAGAACGGACGATTGAGTTTCATTCAAACACAGATTGATGCAAGTAGATAGATCTATTTGCTAGATGCTCCACCGACGAGATGGCTGGAGTATCTTAAAGAAATCGGCTTAGTTTCAAGTGCGAAGGGATACTTTTTCCAAACATCCCGCCCACCAAGGTGCGAGCAGCGTTGAAGCTAAGCCCCATCCCGTGCCCCGTGCATCCAGCCATCAGATGGATATTTTGATTTTGCGGCAGACTTCCAATCAACATTTGTCCATCGGGTGAAAACCCCATGATGCCTGACCATTGATAAGCAATTTTGGCTTGAGCTCCGTATTTAAAATGGCTGCGCACAAAATCATACAAAGCATTTTGAATCAGCGGCGTCGTTTCATCAGCGTAAGTATTTTCAACTTCAACCGCGAGATTGCGAAAGCCACCAATCAACAAATGACCGGTGGGGAGTTGGCGAAAATAGCAAAGATGCTTGGTCAAATAACAAGGCCCTTTGACAAATTCAGGCAGTGGCTCGGTGACGAGAATTTGTCCTCGGCCTGGCTTAATTAGTTTTTCGAAATCCTTCATCACCAGTGGCAGATAGGCATTCAATGTCAGCACCACTTTGGGAGCTTCAAAAATTCCTTGATTGGTGCGCAATTGCTGTAAGCCATTTTTGTCTGCGAAAGAAAAAACTTCGGTGTTTTCGTGAATGTCAGATTTTAATTTACTCTGCAGACGCTTCAACAACTTGATCGGATGAATGTAACCATCACCCGTGAACTGAATGCCGCCTTCAAAGCCGGTGACTCCGTAATCTTTTTCCATTTCCTGAGCATTGACCTCAAGCACATCAATGCCGGCTTGGCGCATGGTTTTTGCGGTGGCTTGATATGTTTTCCAATGCTCAGAGCTTGGTGCAACCGTGCAAGATCCGGTTTGGCGATAATCCACGTCCAAGGCTTTGTCTTCAATGATGTGTGAAAGTAAAAGGTCGCGATTCTCCTCGGAGAATTTCCAAATTTCCAAAGCTTTTTCGAGACCAAAATCTTTTTCTAACTTGATAAAATGCTCGGTCGAGCCGCAAGTGATAAAGCCGGCGTTTCTGCCGGAAGCTCCAAAACCGATTTGATGTTTTTCAAGAATGGCAATTTTGAGACGAGGATCTTCTTTTTGCAGCCAGTAAGCCGCTGACAATCCGGCGATGCCACCGCCGACGACAATCACATCGTAGTGTTTTGTTTTCGGAGCCGCCGTTGTTGTTTGATCCAGCCAGTATGAAATACTCATTTTTTATCCAGATATTTAATCATTTCCTCAGCCGTGCATCGGCAAGGTTTGCCATCGCGAACGCATTCGTAATCGACATCAATCCAATACTCAGGATGAGTCGCAATACTTTCAAAACCAAATTTCGTGAGGTAACGAATTGAAGAATTGTTTGGAGATTCTTTCCAAGCGTGGGTGACAATCGCCTTCGTGCCTAACTTTTTAAGGCACTCGATCGCAGCTTCGGAAAGCTTTGGGCCCCAGCCAGCGCCTTGAGCTTCTGGAGCAATAAACAAGCTTTGAAAATAGCCGACTTTGTCGGGAGAAATTTGCCAAAGATCAGGGCGAAGTTTTGAACCTTTGCCTTTGCTCCAACTGCCGGGCGGGTAAGCCAAGCGCAATCCATGAATGCCATCGATATCGGCGAGGACAAAAGAGCACATCATGTCGCCAGAAAGAGATTTCTGATAGCAGCCTTGCAGTTCTTCCAGGCTAAAATAGTTCGTGCCGATGGTTCGATCGGTGAACTTTTTAACTTCGTGAAGATCATTCATAGCCAGAGGGCGGATTTGCATAGAGGCATAATTTACGCGACAAATTGTGAATTTTCAGCTAGAAACTCCGCATGTCAGACAATATCCCTCCCAAGCCGCCTAAATCCGTTCGTATTGTGATTGAATTGTCGCGTCCAGAAAACCGTCTCGACACGGTTTTGCTGACGGCTATTCGCTCACAAAGCGAAGATTTGAATCTGCGCGAAATTTCTCGTGTGACGTTCAAAGAGCTGTTCAACACCGGGCGAATTGTCATTAAGGGCCAAAGAGCGCGACCGTCGTCTTCGCTGGCTAAAGGCATCACGTACGTCGACATTTTGGGTTACTAACTCGCGCAAAAGAAAGTCACACCGAAGGTGTGCATAAGGTCACGCCAGAGGCGTGCAAAAGGAACATGATGAAATTTGCTGATCTCCATCTTCTCGAGCCTTTGCAAAGGGCTGTGACTGAATCCGGCTATGAAACACCAACTCCCATTCAAGTGGCGGCGATTCCGCCCTTGCTTGAGGGCCGCGATCTTTTGGGGTGTGCGCAAACTGGAACAGGAAAAACGGCCGCTTTTGCTCTGCCGATCTTGCATCGCTTGGTGCAAAATCAGGTGCGTCTTGAGCCAAAGCAGGCTCGGGTTTTGGTGTTAACACCGACTCGTGAGCTAGCGATTCAAATTCATGAAAGTTTTTTGACCTATGGAAAGCATGTTCGTCTGCGCTCGTCGGTGATTTTTGGTGGCGTTGGCCAAGGTCCGCAAGTGAAAAGTATGTCGCAAGGTGTGGATGTGTTGATTGCAACTCCGGGTCGTTTGATGGATTTGATTCAGCAAAGATACGTCAGCCTTCGTGGCATCGAAGTTTTTGTTTTGGATGAAGCTGATCGCATGCTCGATATGGGATTCATTCACGACATTCGTAAAATCGTGGCGCTACTTCCGCCCAAAAGACACAACTTGTTTTTCTCAGCGACGATGCCAAAAGAAATTGAAAAATTAGCCAGCGGACTTTTGACCAATCCCGTGCGCGTTGAGGTGACTCCGGTTTCTTCAACAGCGGAGAGAATCAATCAGTCGGTGATGTATGTCGAGCGCAGCCAAAAGAAAAGTCTGCTTCGCCATGTGCTTCAAGACAAAGCTTTAAAGCGCGTGATTGTTTTTACTCGCACAAAGCATGGCGCCAATCAGGTTAGTGAAGTGCTGGCCAAAAATGGAATTCAAAGTGCGGCCATTCATGGCAATAAATCTCAAGGAGCTCGTCAGCGAGCACTTGAAGATTTTCGTGTGGGAAAAATTCGCGTCTTGGTGGCAACAGACATCGCGGCTCGAGGAATTGATATTGATGGCATCACTCACGTCATCAATTATGAACTGCCAAACATTGCTGAAAGTTATGTTCACCGCATTGGTCGAACAGCGCGTGCCGGAGCTGATGGCATCGCCATTTCTTTTTGTGACGGCGAAGAGCGCGCTTATTTGCGCGATATCGAAAGACTGACCGGACAAAAAGTCGAAGTAATCATCGATCACCCTTATCATAAAGAAGGTTTGCTGACAGCGCCGATTCTCTCCAAAGGCAAAGCCAAAGCCGCCATCGAAGGTCGCTCGGGTGGAGGACATCATCCACGTCGCGGTGGTGGCGGCGGAGCCGGTGGCAAAGGCCGCGTGTTTCGCGGGCGAAAATTTCGCCCTTAAACGAGTTAAATTTTAAATACAAAAAAAGACAGGATTTTCCTGCCTTTTTTTATTTTCACTGATTTTTTAAGTCAGAGCTTTTCGATCCAAACTTTGATTATAAAGTTAGATTTAAATCAGCCGGCATTGATTAATGCGAACACTGAATGTTTGTGTCGATGGCTGCGCCAATTTCAGTGGTGGCTTGAAGATGGCCAACCAGATTGCTTTTATTTAAAATCAATTTAAAATGAGAGCCGGCGTAGACAATATATTGAGAAGTTTTGACAACGACTCTGATCCCTTCATAGTTGCTATATGTTTCACGACCTGAACCTTTGACCGCTCCAGTTTCATCTTCGACAATTTGCCCATACATTGGAACAAACTTGCCGTCCTCAGGGTAATATCCCAGCTCAACAAAAAGCTGTTGGGCTTTACCAAAGCAATCGAGAGCTTCAACTGAATCGGCGTAAGCAAAACTGGAAGTCATCATCAGAATTATCGAGAGCACTATTTTTTTCATAAATACCTCTTAGTGATTTTTAAAATTCAAGGAAGTATTTTTAGCAAAAGGAGGCATTTATTAGCAAAAAAAATGCAAGCACCGGCTTCACAATGTAAAAGAAACAAATGTTTCTAAGCTGAGTTGATGTCGGGAGTGCATTGGATTTGCGTGCTTTGTCACTCGTTTGAACGCTTGCGGGAATCAACGCTTCTCCGTCTGTCCGTAGAAGAATTAAAGAGGCATTTAGATGTCGTCTAAGACGTTATTTCCTAGGCATTGAAATAATGTAACTACCTGTAATCACTTGTCTAAATATTATCATATTTCACTTTACTTTATTATCGTAAATCCGATAATATATGTATATGGGACTACTTGATTTTTTATTTAAAACAGATGCTCATAAGAGGCTTGCAGAGCTGTTGTGGACAGATGGCTTAACGGCTTCGGTTCATGAGTTTTCTTTATTATCAGATCTTCCTTATGCGACGACATATGAGCTTTTGCATAAGATGCTATCCATGGGGCTTGTCCAAAAAGCTCAAAAAGGAAGAGCTACTTTATTTTCATCCAAGTTATCTTCGGAGCAAATGAATGTCTTTAGAGTTTTGATGGGAGAAAATAACGTCAGTGAAGAGAAATCTCTTTCAGAATTTTCTGAAATGAATTTGCCACTTGTTGGTGAATTTTCAGAGCTTCGAAGTGAAAAAGCAAAGAACGTGAATGAACTTTTGGTAAAGACAGTTCTTCTTGCAAAGAAAAATTCTACGTTGCTTCGAGTTCTTCCCTTATTGGTTAATCGCTTAGGAGCCAAGCTTAATGAGCAGCAGCTTGGATACTGGTCAAAACAATATCATGTCGACCGGGAGGTTGGTTTTGCATTGGATCTCACTGCGAAGCTTTCAGGAGAAAAAAGATATTCGACATTAGCAAAAAAACTGAAAGATAAGCGTTGGTCTAAGTCGAATTTCTTTTTAAAAAGTGAAGAAGGCTTAAGTGGCTTTCGGGCAAAGCTTGTCGATGAAAATACTCCGGAGCTCGCGAAAAAATGGTTTTTAAAAATGAATGTTGGTTTAGATTCATTTGAATCAATGTTTGCAAAACACGCAAGCAGGACATCGTGAGAAAATACACGGCAGCTGAGATTGAAAAATTTCTGATTTCCATTGATGGTTTCTTGGAGAGAAAAGTGATGGTCATTATCATCGGCGGCACCGCAGCGGCTCTTGCTTACAAAGTTTCTAAAGCCACCCAAGATATTGATACTTTGAATTCAGTTCAAGGCCTCGAGTCAGCTTATGAACAAGCAAAGGCGGCAACTGGTCTTGAAATTGAATTGGGAAAGGTGTCAGTCAGTGATGCTCCCTATGATTTTGAAGATCGTCTTCAGTTGTATAGACCAGAAATTTTTAAGAAACTTATTGTCTATGTTCCCGAAGTTGCCGATCTTATTTTAATGAAAACACTTCGGGGATATGCGCACGATTTAGAAGCTATTGAAGAAATGGTTAAAAACGAAAATGTAAATTCTCAGACTTTAATTAATCGCTATGTGCGTGAACTGAGTGTTGCGGTTGGAGACAAAAGAAAATTAGACCTGAACTTTCTTGCCATGATTGCTCAATGCTATGGGGATGATGTGGCTGCAAAAGCGGAGCGAGAGCTTAAAAAGTAGGTGACCTGAAGAAATCATCCAGCGGTGTACCGCTATTTTCTGATTTCTGCGAGGATGGTTTCGGTGGTGACGATTTCGGCTTGGCGCGGGAAAACTTTGTTCATCAAAGTTTGGTGAACTTCTTCGTCGCCATCGGCACAGGCGTCTTTCACAATCGTAATTGCAAAATCGGCATCGGCGGCATGGCGAGTGGTTGAAAGAATCACTCCGCTGGTTGAGATTCCCATGAGAATCAGATGCTCGATTCCTTTGGCGCGAAGAACTGTTGCCATGTCAGTTTCAAAAAAAGCACCGACGCGATGTTTGATGATCACAGCTTCATCTTCTTTGGGGGCCACTTCATCATGAATGGCAGCACCCTCGGTTCCTAAGATCATTCGCTTGGCCGAGCGAAGTCCGGCAAAGCCTTTGTTGTTGGGGCTGACTTCGGGATAGCCAGGGCGAAATGCGACTTGCACATACACCACGGGGATTTGTGCTTCACGAGCCGCTTGAATCACTGACTTGGCGTTTTTTAAAAGTGTGGCGGCTTTCGCCTCAACAATTTTTAAAATGTCGTTTTGATAATCCATCACCAGGAGTGCTGTTTTTGTCATAAAATAAATCCTCTCACAAAAGGGTAAAGAGCGAATAACGCGGGAAGGATTTGAATCATCGAAGCTCGCCAGAGTTTCGGTGAGGAAATCAGAAGCACCAAACCTGCCGCCATCATTGATCCTAAGCCATAAAGAATAAAAGCTTCGCCCATGACAGGAGAAATATTCATTTCTCGGAGATAAAGTCCTAACACCAGGGCGATTGCCAAAAATAAATTATAGAAGCCTTGATTGAAAGCCATCAGACGAGTGGCATGAGCATCAAGTTCGTTGATGCCAAAAACTTTATTGGTGCGCTTTTTTCCCCAAAGCAAACTTTCAAGAGCAAAAATATAAATATGAATCGCGGCGGGGAGAAGAACTAATTTTTCCATGTTCAAAATCCTCTCACGAAATGAAGTTTATGACACGCATTTTCGCGAAGCTAGCCAGTCGTCATCATGCCGCTGGAAATTCCGGTCACTGAAAGTCGCAACAGTGCCGCGTTTTTTTGTTTCATGGCAATGATTTGCAAAAGGTTGAGCGGATGAATCATGGGCGAGCGCAAAGTGATACTGTCTTGCAGCCAGGGCCGCCACGGAATCAGGTCGCGACTGCCAAGAATTGCGCGCACAAAAATTTTCGCTCCTTGAAGTTCTTTTTCGAAGCTTTGTTGAAACTCTTGAATAGTTTTTGGCGAAAGACCACTTTGCTCAAGATATAAATTCCACACGCCCATCTCAACTTTGGCCAAAGTAAATCCCAAAGCCCGAACGTAAGAGGCAAAGAGCGGATGAGATTGATAGGCTTTGATCAATTGCGCGCGATCTTTTTTCTCGGTCTGTGACCAAGCCGTGCCGATGCCCCACCAGGTGGGAAAAAGTAGACGTGTTTGCGTCCAACATAAAATCCAGGGAATGGCGCGAAGGCCTTCGACCGAAAGTTTTTTTGAGCGCTTGGTCGGACGTGATCCCATCTTTAAAAGATTCAAAAAAGGATAAGGAGTTGCATGTTCAACGACTTTCAAAAAATTCTCAGAAGCAACTTGAGTGCGATAGCCTTTGGCGACTTGAGCTGCAAAATCATCCAGAGCTTTGATTTTTGGAAGTTTTCTCTTCTCGACTTTTTTCCATTCTCCGGCGGCTTGCGTGATTCGCTCGAGTTGTCCGCGAGTGATTTCAGGATTGGCGAGAGAGCGTTCGACCATTTCGCCCTGAATGGTAACTTTGTAATTGCGAAGCGCACTGGTTGACCACCATGCTGTTTGCTCTTGCACCGAGCCGCCACCGCGATCGGTGCTGCCGCCAGAACCTTGGAAAAAGAGAGGAGTCACATTACGTCGTCGGCAAAAAGAATCCAGTTCATACATGGTCTCTGCGACGGCCAAACGACTTTGCAAGACGCCACTTTCTTTTGAGCTATCAGAGTAGCCGAGCATCACTTCAAAGCGAGAATCCCAATGTGTTTTCAACGCTCGCGACAAAGTGGGATCTTGCAAAACAGCCGAAGTGATTTTTGTCGCGTGCTTCAGCGCACCGAGCTGTTCGAACAAAGGAATAATCGGCAGACGAATTGTTCCAAGTGCTAGCTTTGTGAGATGAGCTGCGATCTGCATGTGCCGAAGCTCGCTTGCCATGCTGATAATAAATCCGCGCACATACCATTTCGGATCGCCACCGCGAGAAAGCATCGCCAGAGCCTTCAGCATCCGAAAAATGGCGAGACCTTTGCCTGAGGGACTGGATAACAGAACATCCGAAGACTCGCGAAATTCCAAAGGCACAACAAGTGCCGGAAAGAGATGCCACAGCTTTTTGATTTCACTTAAAGCGGGATGCAGACCATGAATTGCTTTTTCATATTGTTGGCAAAAAAGTTTGAAATCCTTTTTGAGACGAAGAACGGATCTGGCATCACCGGTTTTCATTTGTCGAAGCTTCGCGAGAGATTTTTCAAAGGTGAGGAGATCTTTTTTCAATGCCGAATTCTTAAGTTGATTCAACTCTTCGCGCACTTCCAAAAGGCGTCGCTGCATGAAGCTGAGAATGCCTTGGCGAGACAGAGACAAACTATCGCGAAAAACTTTTTCATTAACTCCGGGATGTCCGTCTTTGTCGCCGCCCACCCAACTGCGAATGTAGATCGGAGCAAGCTCAGCCTGACACTCGAGCAAAGTGCGAAGAGTTTCATCACGAAGCAGTGTCGAATAAATATGCTCAGCTTCATCCTGCACCCGAGGTTTACGATTGCGAACGACCGAGATCTTCCAGGCAATCTCGAGCTGATGAATTAACTCCCACTTGTCTTTTTCAGTGAGGATTGGATCTGAGCGTTCGAGAATCGCCGTGAGTTGTTTTAAAATTTCATGAAAGATCCAAATATTTTCCTTCGACCTCGCCTCGGTCGGATGTGCGGTGAGGACATAAATAATTGAATCAGGGACACCCGTTGATTTTTTAAGAACTCGGCGCTTAATTTCACAACTGCGGTAGGCGTTCTCGCAAGCATTCATCAACTCCAACATCAAAGTGAAGGCGCAGGCCATATTCAACTGCTGCTGGGGCTTCATCGCTTGCAAATTTTTAAGATGCTGTGCGAGAACTTTCTGCGTTTTCGCAGTTGATGAGCCGCGAAGCTTTGTCATGTCCCAGCGAAGTTTTTCGATTTTTCGAAACTCGGCAACGCCCAATTCGCGTCGAAGCACATCGCCCAGCAGCGCCACGGTTTGGTGAACCAGATCTCGAAGAGTGACAGGAAGAGAAGACTTTAGAGAAGATTTTTTTGTTGTTAACATTTTTAATTCATAAGTCGATTTAATTTCCCGTGCACGCCCGATCGAGTTACAATGCAGCCATGAAAAATAAAATCATGCTCCTCATCGTTGCCGCCGTTTCATTTCTCTTTTTCACGACAGCCTTTGCTGCAGATCTGAAGGTTGGAGATCCAGCCCCTTTATTTAAAAGTAAAACTCAAGACGGGACTGAGTTTGATCTGAAATCGCGGCAAGGTCATTGGACCGTGCTCTATTTTTACCCCAAGGCGGGGACTCCGGGTTGTACCAAACAGGCTTGTGCTTTTCGTGACAGTATTGAAAAAATTCGCAAACAAGGAGCCGAAGTTTACGGCATCAGTGCCGACACGGTGGCCGATCAAGCCAAATTTCATCAAGAGCATCATCTAACTTTTTCATTGCTGGCTGATCCCGATGATCAGGTGGTGAATCTGTATGGTTCAAAGATGCCGCTTTTAAAAATGTCGAAACGTTGGACTTTCATTCTTGATCCTGAGCTTAAAATTCGCATGATTGAAAAGGACGTAGATCCAGCTCTCGATGCGGAAAAAGTGGCGGCCCAAGTCATTGAGCTTAAAAGACAGCGATAAATTCCATAATCAATCCTTATTCATAGCGAAATTCCATACCTAGGGCCAGATTTGATTCTCCATCAAAAGTCTTGCTTCAACGATACCTGTGAAGAGGAATAACCTTTTTTGAGGCTCATTATTTCACGGAGGGAATCATGAATATCGCTTTTCGCACCGGTGCCACCTTAACAGCACTGATGATGTCGTTACCAGTTTTTGCTCAGCCAGTGACTGCGGTTTTGAAATTGCAAGAAAGAGTGTCGATGGAGACTCTCGCTGCCAATGTTCAAAATCCAAGCTCGCCACGTTACCAGAAATTTTACACGCCAGCAGAGATCAAAAATCTTTCGGCGCCAACAGACGCTCAGTATGAAGCTGTGCTCTCGGAATTACGTGCTCGTGGTTTAACGATTCAAAGCGAATCGCCGACCCATCTTTGGGTAAGCGTGAAAGGTGATTCCACAGTATTTGAATCAATGTTTGCGACAAAAATCCAATCTAACAAAGTTGGCGTGCATCAACTGATGATGGCGGCGACGGTGCCGACCGACTTATCATTGATTGATACTGTGAGTGGTCTTGATAACACTCGTAAGTCAGTTCCAAAAATCAAACGCTCTGAAATTTTAAGACCTTTCGATACTATAAACAGCGGCGGAGTTGCTCAAAGCACTATCAAAACAGCTTATGGTTTTGCGCCATTGTACACAGCTGGATTGACTGGCAAAGGTCAGCACATTGCGATCGCGACTTATGACGGATTTCATATCGACAACGTCAATAAATTCTACTCGCTGTCGAATTTGACTCCAAGTCCTGCGGTGGACCAAGTGGCTTTCAACGGAGTTGCTGCTTACAGCGAAGGTTCGGCAATGGAAACAGAGCTGGATGCGGAATTCTCAGGAATGATTGCTCCGGGTGCGAGCATTCATGTTTTTGCTTCGGCAACAAATGATGATGCTGGTGAGCTGCAAATGTTCACCGCGATCCTCGATGACAATCGTGCGAAGGTAGTGAATTACAGTTGGGGAAGTTGTGAAGTTGGACTTGCTCCACAACATGTGACTGACATGGGCAAAGTTTTTGCTCGTGCCGTTGCTCAAGGTGTGAATATCATGATCGCTTCGGGTGATAGCGGTTCTGACAGTTGCCAAAATAATTCAGTCGCGGCCGATTGGCCAGCAGCTGCGGCAAATATTGTTGCTGTCGGTGGAACAACTTTCGCTCAAAATGGATCGGCACTGGCTGAAACAGGTTGGTCAGGAAGTGGTGGCGGGATCAGCGCGATTTGGGATCTACCAAATTGGCAAACTCAATTGGGCGCGCCTTACACAAAACGTTCTTATCCAGATGTTTCCTTCAACGCAGATCCAGCTTCAGGCCAAGCGATTTGGACTGAGCAGTATGGTCAACCAGGTTGGATGGTCATCGGCGGAACAAGTATGGCAGCTCCACAGTGGTCAGGATTTATGGCTCTCGTCGGAGAAGCTCGTAGCAATGCTGGCAAAGCAACTTTGGGTTACTTGAATCCAGTGATTTACGGATTGAGTGCTGCGGATCGCGCACAAACATTTCACGATGTGACTTCGGGAAGTAACGGAGCTTACACCGCAGGTGCTGGTTGGGATGCCGTGACGGGTCTTGGCAGTATGCAAGCTGATGCTTTGCTCAATAGCTTGAGCAAATAAGTCAGTGAGAGTCTGATCATATTATGACGACAAAAAAGGGCCTCATTTTGGGGCCCATTTTTTTTATTCTCATCGCGATGCTTTCGATTCAAACCGGAGCATCACTCGCGAAGCAATTATTTCCCGTCGTCGGTGCGGCCGGAGCCACTGCTTTACGTCTTAGTTTTGCCGCTGTGATTTTGATGGCGGTGTTTCGTCCTTGGCGTCAGCGACTTTCACGGTCTGAACTTCTTTCTGTTTTTATTTATGGCGCCGCTCTGGGCGGAATGAATTTTCTTTTTTATCTCGCACTGGAAAGAATTCCTTTGGGAATCACGGTCGCTCTGGAGTTCACTGGCCCGTTGGGAGTGGCGCTCTTCGCTTCGCGAAAGCCGATTGATTTTTTCCTCGCTGGACTTGCGGCGCTTGGAATTATTTTATTACTTCCCATCACTCAACTTTCGGCGCCGCTAGATCCTTTGGGAATTTTATTGGCAGTGGCGGCAGGTCTTTGCTGGGCTTTTTATATTATTTTTGGGCAAAAAGTCGGATCAACGGTGCATGGTGGGACGGCGACTTCATTGGGGATGTGTGTGGCAGCTCTGGTGATCATTCCGATCTGTTTGCTGAAAGGAGCAAGTCCTTTTTCCGATGTTTCAATTTTGCCTCTGGCAATTTTAGTCGCGATTCTTTCAAGCGCGCTTCCGTATTCATTAGAAATGGTGGCACTCAAAAAATTGCCGACCCACACTTTTGGAATTTTGATGAGTCTTGAGCCCGCCGTCGGCGCCATGATCGGTTTTGTATTTCTAAAAGAACATCTGACTGGAGTTCAGTGGCTTGCCATCTTTTGCATCATCGCGGCGTCTCTGGCGAAAAGATTTTTTAGCGAAGAAGTGGGCGATGATATGGTGACCAGCTAAGATTGATTGACTGAAAGCAAGTCGACTTTCATGATAGATCAGTCACATCGCAGATAAAAAAGGAAGTCTTATGAAAAACGATAAAGTCGTTGCTTGTCTGAATAAAATTTTGGAACACGAATTGGCCGGCGTGGTTTGTTACACCCACTATGCGCTGATGGTGTATGGTTATAATCGCATTCCGATCTGTGCTTGGTTTCGCGAGCAAGCCAAAGAATCTCTGATCCACGCTGATGCCGTCGGCGAACAGATCACAGCTTTGGGCGAACATCCTTCTTTGAAAATCGGAAAATTGCTTGAAGGCAACACGCATAAAATCAACGATATCCTCAAAGAATCTCTCGAGTATGAAAAGCAAGCAGCCAAGCTTTATCATGAGCTTTTGTCTTTAGTAAAAGACGAGTCCGTGATGCTTGAAGAATTCGCTCGCGAAAAAATCTACGAAGAAGAACTCCACGTCTCCGAAGTCGAGAAAATGCTCAAAGACCCGAAGTAGGGTACAAAAAAAGGCTGCTTCAAAAGCAGCCTTTTTTGTTTCTAAAATGAGAAGCTAAGAATTACTCAGCAGTGACGTAAGCGTTGGTTCCAGGAATGTGAACACGTGTTGGCTGAACTGACATGATCGACAGCATTGGCTTTTCAGCAACCACTGTTCCTGGGATGGTGTTTTGAAATCCCAAGCTCATGAAATCTTGGTTCGCAAGTAGAGTTGTACCCCAGTGACTGCCGTCGTAGTTCGCCACGCGCACAGTTCCTTTTTGCATGATCTCGCGATCTTGATGATCCACAGGGTAGATGTCGTTGTCATGATTGAGTTGAGCATCAGTGAGGTAATCCCAAAATCCCATACCTTCAGGCATTGACCAATCACCCAAACCGAAATTTGTTGAAGTCACAACATGACCTTTGCCAGCAGGCAAAAGTAATTGCGCAATACCAGTCGTGAAGTTTTCTCCGGCAGGGCCAAGACCAACAATGCATGACAAGAAGTGAACTTGCGCATCACTGGCGAAAACTTGTTTCACAGCCGCATTTTTTGCCACAGCCGCTTGCCACTCGCGTAGTCCCGTTGTGCAAGGATAATGGCTGTCTGTGGATTGGCTGATCGAGCGCATTTGCATGACTTCATCAACAGTCACTGCTGAATAGTATTGGTGATAGTTGTCAACGTCGGCTCCAGAGGCAGCATCGACCCAGTCTTGGCAGACGATGCTATCACGAGTCGCTTGATCTTTCGGGAACCACATCGCGCCCGGCATTCCATGACCATGAACATTCAGTACAGAGACTTGTTGGTGCTGATCATTGGCAATTTGCACAACGGAAGAAAGCATTTCGTCCAAGTGAGAATAAAAAACGGTGAATGAACCATCTTGATTTTTTTGAATCAGCGCATGGCTGGTGTCGGCGTTCGCTGGAAGAATGTATGGAGACCAAGCACTGCCCGCAGGATAAGGGTGAACTTGATTGTCGTAGCGGTGAAATTTGGCAACACCGAATTCCGTTGTGTGAATGATAAGTCCTTGAGCTGCCAAAACTGTGGAGCCCAAAACCATAATAAACGCGAAAAACAATGATCTCATTTTCCCTCCTAGGAAGATCAAACTCATTCAGTCTAGGAAGAGACTTGAGACCTTGTCACTGATTGTCTTCCCGAAATGAGGAAACTTTTTGAACAATGCGCAATGTTAACAAGTGTCGACTGTGAGTATCAATCACTGCTATTTATTGAGCTATGGAATACATCGCTCTTGCACTTCTATTTCTTCTCTCAGCTTTGCTGATCGTGCCGATTTTTCATAAATTGGGATTAGGTTCTGTTCTGGGTTATCTCGTCGCCGGAATTTTGATTGGTCCCTCATGTCTCAAGTTGGTCTGGAATCCTGACAGTGTTTTGAAATTTTCCGAGCTTGGCGTGATTTTTCTGATGTTTGTGATCGGGCTTGAGCTTCAGCCCTCTCGTTTGTGGGTGCTTCGTCGATCTGTTTTCGGATTGGGATTTTCACAATTGGTAATCACCACCGCAGCGGTTCTCGCTGTGTGTTCTTGCTTTGGTATTTCCTGGAAAGTCGGAATGATCATTGGTTTGGGTCTTTCCATGTCTTCCACCGCACTGGTGTTGCAATCACTGGCGGAGAGAACTCAGCTGACCACGCAATATGGTCGTGATGCTTTTTCGATTTTGCTTTTTCAAGACTTAGCAGTGATTCCGATTTTGGCTTTTCTGCCGATGCTGACGTCAAGCAAAGGTCATGGACCTTTTCATTGGTCTGAAGTTTTAATTCCGATCGCTGCTATTGTCGGATTGATTGTTTTTGGCCGCTTGATTTTGAAGCGCGGATTTAGTTGGATCGCCTCAACCGACAATCGCGAACTTTTTACGGCGGCCGCATTGTTAGTAGTAACAGGTACTGCCGCATTTATGACTGAAGTGGGCTTAACTGCGGGACTCGGTGCTTTTCTCGCTGGAGTGCTGCTGGCTGACTCCGAATATCGACACGAGCTTGAGGCTGACATCGAACCTTTCAAAGGTTTGTTGCTGGGACTTTTCTTTATGGCCATCGGTATGAGCGCAAAAATTAATTTGTTGTGGACAAGTCCGCTTCTCATTTTGGGTTTAGTGATTGGGCTTTCTATTTTAAAAGCCGCCGTCTTGTTTGGTCTTAAAATGATGGGACAAGGAAAGCCAACCCCCGCGCGAAAATTAGCGATTTATCTCAGTGAAGGTGGCGAGTTTGCTTTCGTCCTTTTTGCCAGCGCCACCGCCGCAGGACTTCTCAGCAGTGGTCAAAGTGATTTGTTGGTGATCGTGGTGACAGTTTCGATGCTGCTCGCACCACTTCTTTTTGTTTTTGATGATAAAGTTCTTTCTAAGCGTTTGGATAAAGTGAAAGAGCCCGAATATGATCAAGTCATCGATCACAATCCGGTGGTGATCGCAGGCTTTGGTCGGTTCGGACAAATCGTGGGTCGTTTGCTGCATATTCGGAAAATTCCATTTACTGCTCTTGAGAAAAATTCCCAGCATGTGGATTTCGTTCGACGATTTGGTAATAAGGTTTTTTACGGAGATGCTTCGCGTTTGGATTTGCTGAAATCTGCAGGTGTCGCCAACGCGAAACTTTTTGTCTTGGCCATTGGCAATCTTGAAGACTCGCTAAAAACCATCGAGGTGATGCAACGACATTTCCCTCAAGTTCCTCTTTTTGCTCGTGCTCGCAATCGTGCGCACACTTACAAACTGATGGATCGCGGAGTGAAAGTGATTTACCGAGACACTTTGCTTTCGAGTCTGGCGATGTCGAAAGAAGTTCTCAGTTTTCTTGGACTTCCCGAGGAAGAATCGCAACGCACCGTAGAAATCTTCCGCAAGTATGATGAAGATATGCTTCAGAAGCAGTACGCCGTCTACCGTGATGAAACTCAAGTTTCTCAAGTATATCGACAAGCTATGGCCGATTTAGAGGCCCTTTTTGAGAGTGATTCAAAAACACCGAGTTCTTGAAACCTTCAAACTTCTTTCAAATCCTCGAGAATCTTTCCCTTCACAATGTTCTGGTCGCAAGGAAAAAGCGGCCGGTTATCTAGGGGGAGACATGATGACTCAAAATCAAAACGAAGCACAAGATGCTTTCACCAATGATCCACTCTTAGATATCAATCGAATGACAGATAAGCGTCGAGTGTTGGTCGTTGATGACGACACCATGACTCGCGCGCAACTGAAAAAAACAATCAAAGACTTCAATATGGATATTGTTTGCATGACAGCTTCTTCGATGGAGGAAGCGTTGACGCTTTTACGAGCGTACGACTTTGATTTGCTGATCGCCGATTACTATTTGCTCGACGATCATACTGGCCTGGAGTTATGGGAAGAGGCAAGCGTCGAATTCCCAGAGCTTGAAGGCATTATTATATCATCAATGGGACGACGGGACTTCTACTCATTAACGCAAAATGCAGAGGTTCAGCCGCTTTATTGTCAGAAACCGATCGACAACAAAAAAATGAAGGGAATCTTGAGATTTCTTCTAGGAGGTTCGTAATGGAAATCGATGCAACGCAACTTGCGCCAGGTCGTGATAAAGTGGGAACAATGGCAACCGGTCCAGGACCGGAACAACGTGGAGGAGCAACAATGCTGCCAAAAGTGCTAGTTGTTGAAGATTCAGCAGAGTTTCAGGCGATGATTCGCAGTACTCTGGGTCGAAATCTTCAACTGGATGTGTGCAGCAATTTAGCTGAAGCACGAAATCATCTTCGCGCGGGAGACGTGGATCTAATTATTTTAGATGTCATGCTTCCGGATGGAAGTGGTTTTGACTTCTGTGCTGAGCTTCAAAACGAGGAAAAAACACAAAAAATTCCGGTGATTTTTCTGACCGGAAAAACCGCCGTGACGGATAAAGTTTTGGGCATGACTCTGGGCGCAGAGGACTATGTCACAAAACCTTTCGAACCGGCTGAGCTCAAAGCTCGTGTTGATTCCAAACTGAAAAAAGCAATGTTGCAAAAACAGGATGATTCGATCCTGCAACGAGGCGCTTTGCGCTTGGAATTGCCAACCTATTCTGTTTTCAAAATAGGTGCTGAAGGCGAGAAAAAATTGGATCTGACTCCGATCGAATACAAACTGTTGTATCGCTTGGCTCGTCATCCGGGACACATCTTGTCTCGTCAGCAATTGATTGACCAAGTTTGGGGTCCGTCGACTTTCTTGGAAGAGAGATCCGTGGATAAACACATTTCTTCTCTGAGAAAAAAATTGGGCGACTGCGGAATTTACATTCGCACAGTCTCCGGTCTTGGCTACCAATTCGTCGCGGAGAATCCACAATCGTGAAGACACTCGAGCTGGTCAAAAATGCGATGTATGACCAAGCTTATTTCTGCGTGATCTCAACAGACACGCAGGGGGTCATCACGCGCGTGAATCGTGGTGCTCTTCAGCTTTTGGGATACCAAAAAGAAGAAGAGCTTCGCGGTAAAAACCTGATCGACTTGCTTTCTGCATCGGATTTGCAGTTAGAGGCTCAGGTCTTAAAACAAAAAGTAACAGGGCATGACCTCTTGGGATTTCATATCCTTCGAGTTCATGCGTTGTTCGAACCTGAGCGAATTTTACGCCTGCGACTTCAGAAACAAGATAAAACTAAAATTCCTGCCGTGACCATCTTCGTGCCTGTGCAGGATGAAAATTCAGAGCTACAAGGTTTTTTGAGCGTTTCGCATGACATGACTGAACAGATGAACGTTGAAAAAGCTCTTGAAGAGAGCGAAGAAAATTTTCGAATGATGTCGGAAAATAATCCTGTTTTGTTATGGAAAGCAGGGCCTGACGGTAAACGAAATTATTTTAATCAAACTTTTTACGAATACACAGGACTGACCGAGGCTCAATCCATCGATGATGGTTGGATTGAGGCAGTTCACCCCGATGATCGCGCCCGTTATTTTGAGATTTATGAAAAATCATTTCAAAAGCGGATTCCTTACCGAGCTGAATTTCGCCTTCGTCATTTTGATGGTTACTATCGCTGGGTTTTGGGAGTCGCAAGGCCACGATACGCTTCTTCGGGAGAGTTCCTTGGTTACATGGGTTCCACCATCGATATTCACTCGCAAAAAGAGATGATGAAAGTGCTTGAGCAGACGACTCAAAAGGCATTGCTCTCGGAAAAAGCGGAAAGAAAATTTGTCACCAACATGAGCCATGAGATCCGCACTCCCATTACGGGGATCTTGGGCATGGCTGATTTGATGTCGGAATTGAAAATGCCTCCCGAAGCCAAAGATTATTTAACTGACATTCAAATTTCGGCAAAAAATTTGTTGGAGCTTGTGAACAACGTTCTCGATTTTTCAAAAATTCAATCCGGAAAAATGAGTGTGGAACTTGCTGCTTTTGATCTTCATGAAAAAATCAATGAGGTCGTCAAGCCGTTTTATTTCTTTGCGAACCAAAGAAAAATGGAACTCAATGTGCAGATTGCTCCGGAAGCTCCGCGCTATATTCGCTCCTCGCCTGCTAAAATCGGTCAAGTGCTGACCAATTTTTTAGGAAACGCTCACAAGTTCACTCATCAAGGCAGTGTGACTTTGGCGGTGGATCTGATTCAAAAAACGGCGGAAGAAGCCACTCTCAAATTTTCAGTCAAAGATAGTGGAATTGGTATCGCGCGAGATCGATTGGTCGAAATTTTTCAACCGTTTGTACAAGGCGATTCTTCAGTGACTCGAAAGTATGGCGGCACTGGTTTGGGACTCACCATCTGCAAAGAATTTGTCGAAAATCTGAAGGGCGAAATTGGCGTGGATAGCGTCGAAGGAAGTGGATCGGACTTTTGGTTCGTCATTCCAGTAGAAATTGTTTCTGAAAAAGAAATCATGGCGCGTGAAGAAGTCGCTATTGCTTCTGATAAAGATAAAACTCAGCAAAAAGCTCGACTGCTTTTAGTTGAGGATAATCTGATCAATCAAAAAATCGCCGTTAAAATTTTGCAAGGTCGTGGGCACCAAGTGGAAGTCGCCAATGACGGCGCTGAAGCCATTAAAAAACTCAAAGAATCACAATTTGATTTGGTATTGATGGATTGTCAGATGCCGATCATGGACGGCTATCAAGCGACCAAAGAGATCCGAGAAAAACTGCACTCGGAGATTCCAGTGATTGCCATGACGGCTCATGCTCTCAAAGGCGATCGTGAAAAATGTCTGGCGGCAGGTATGAACGATTATCTGACGAAGCCTTTGGATAAAGAGCAGCTCTTTCAAACGATTGAACAATGGTTGGAGCAAAAGAAAACAAAGCCAGAAGATTTGATGTCAAGTCGTTTGCAAATGCTTGAAAAAGAGCATGGCGCTGATTTGCTCAAAGAGTTGATCGAACTTTTTCTGACGGATTATTCACCAAAGATGACGGCGTTGGAAAAAGCGGCTCGGACTGGCGATGTCAATCAAGTGAAATACTTTGCCCACCTTTTTAGATCGGGCAGTGCGAACTTGGGCGCTCAGCGATTGGCCGAACTCTGTCTGGCTTTAGAGCAGACGGCGGGGCAATTGGATTCGGGGCTTCTCTTGACTTCAGCCCAGGGCGTGGTGAAAGAGTATCAATCCGTCAGTCGCAAAATTTCTCAAATTCAAAATCAATGGCACTGAGCTATGACACTGACGTTGCACAGTTCTTGATTTGGCGTAGAATAATCGAATGAAAAAAATATTACTGATGCTTTCGCTGACTCCACTTTTTGCTTTCGCACAAACGACTGCAAATAAAAAAGACGATCTTCAAGTTTACAAAGATGCCGAAGCTCATTATTTAGTTTCTTATCCCACGTCGTGGATTCGTCGCGATCAAAAAATTCCAGGACATACAAATGCCATCGAATTTATTTCTCCTCGCCACGAAGGATCTTTACTGATTATGACAGCGCAAGAAGGTGCGAACTGTAAAGAGGTCCTCACGAAGCTCGAAAACACGCGGAAACTAACTAATACTTTGAAGCCAGATCAACGAGCGGTGTCGGCTGCTGAGTTGCAAAGTGCTCATGCTCAAGAGGGCGCGCGTGGCCAATATGAATTTGCATCGACGGAAAAAACTCAATCGGTAGAGCAGCACGCCCTTTGTTTGCGCAAGGGTTCTGTTAAACAAGTTTTGCTAGGAACATTTCGAAAAAAGAATGGCCCCGATGCTCTCGAGGCCATGTTGAAATCATTTTCTTTTCAAGAGACACACTAACTGACGTTAGTGAATACTGCCACTTTCGCGCGCGGTATTGATTTGCATCGCTCGATCTTGATTGCTGATGACGTTGTCTTGGATCTCCATCAGCACTTTCAAAAGCTTGTCTTTGGCGATTCGAATCGCCTCGAAGATATTCTCGTCGAGACCTTCTTCTTCTAATTGAGTTCCTTCTTCCGCCAAAGTGATTGAAATGCGATGCATTTTTCTCAGATCCGTACGGTCGTATTCGTCACCGTTCGCTTCAAAGTGAGAAATTAATTTCAAGGGATCTTTTGAGATCACTGACACCTGAGTGTTTGGCGTGCAGTAAGGCTCAAACTCTGAGATCGCCTGGTAAATGAATGACTTCACTTCGGGATCTATGTTTTGCATATCGAGTCGGCTATTTAAGGGGGTCTCCATAAGGCCTCCTATCCTATTCCTAAGAATAACATGGGAACGGAAAGTTCGCTGGTCAAGTTGGGTCCAGTTTTTGAAGGGACTTGAAAGCTTTTTAAAACGAGTTAAAATCGAAATTTTTGTCTTTATTGACTCGATATGTTTCATTCTGAGACTGCGCATTGTCTTTTGATTTTAGACAGAAACTTTGGAATAAAGAGACCTTATGAGTGAAATTAAACTTGATGAATCCTGGAAGCGGCACCTCGGCGATGAATTCTCCAAAGAGTACATGATCGAGCTCAAAAAATTTCTGGCAGCAGAATACAAAAAAGGGAAAAAAATTTTTCCTCGTGGTGATGAATATTTTGCGGCTTTCAATCTGACGCCGTTTGATCAAGTGAAAGTCGTTATTTTGGGGCAGGACCCTTACCATGGGCCAGGTCAGGCTCATGGGCTTTCGTTTTCGGTGCGAAACGGTGTGGATTTTCCGCCTTCATTACAAAATATTTTCAAAGAATTAAAAAGTGATCTAGGCATTGATCGCCCTTTGACAGGAGATTTGAGCAAATTGGCCAAGCAAGGCGTCTTGTTACTCAACAGCGTTTTGACCGTCGAGCAGAGTAAAGCCGCGTCTCATCAAAGCCGTGGTTGGGAAATGTTCACTGATGCAGTGATTCGAGCTTTGAACGATCAAAAGGAGGGATTGGTCTTTGTGCTTTGGGGAGCTTATGCACAAAAGAAGGCCGCGTTTGTCGACCGCAAGAAACATCTAATTATTGAATCGCCACATCCTTCGCCACTCTCAGCGCACCGAGGCTTTTTCGGCACAAAGCCATTTTCAAAAATCAATACCTATCTTCAGTCTCGAGGTTTGACTCCGATTGACTGGAGACTGGACAATGAAGTTGAACAACAAAGAGGTATTCAATGAAAGCAATGCTTATCGTTCTCACAGCTCTGACTTTTTCTTTGATCGCGGGTGCTGCTGTCGGAGCACCGACATCGACAACAGTGGACCGCACTACGGCTGATTTACAAAAAACTTATGATGATGTTGCCAAGGACATTGCTGATCTTAAAAAGAAAGCAATGGAAACCACGGGCCAAGCCAAAAAAGACATGCAATCGCAAATTAAAAATTTAGAGAAAGATCAACACAATGTTGCTGTGAAGATAGAAAAAATGAAAACAGCAACGGGTTCGGCGTGGGAAGATTTAAAGCAAGGTGCTTCATCAGCACTTGAGAGTATGAAAAAGGCCGTCGATAAAGCCGAAGAAAAATTGAAGTAATGTCTGATTTTAAAAAGCCCAAAATTTACTTTCATCAAAATTGGCCGGCTCTGAAAGAGCTTGGTGAGGGCTGCTTGATCATTGCCGATCAGCGATTTGAGGATCATCTTTGGATTCAAGATTATCCCTATCGTTATTTTGTCAAATCGGGCGAAGAGCTTAAAGATCTCAAAAGTTTTCCAGAACACATGGAAAGAATTTTGGCGCTTGTCGATCAGATTCCGCAGCGCCCATTGAAAATTGTTGGCATGGGCGGCGGCTCTGTCGGTGACTTTGCCGGATTTGCTGCCAGCGTGCTGAAGCGCGGAGTTGGTTTGATTCATGTGCCCAGCACTTGGCTATCAGCCGTCGACTCTGCTCATGGTGGTAAAACCGCTCTCAATGTGGGCGGCATTAAAAATCAAGTTGGAACTTTTTATCCGGCTCAAGAAATTTTTCTGATTCGGCCTTTGCTTCAGGGACAACCGCAAGAGCGTTTGCATGATGTGCTTGGTGAAGTTTTAAAAATTTGTCTGATTCATGGCGGAGACCTCTGGAAAAAGATTTCGAAATTGCCAGAGCTTGAAGAAAAACATCTCTGGAAATATCTTCCTGATTTGATCGATGCCAAATATCAGATCGTTAAAAAAGATCCTCAGGAAAAAATCGGCACCCGACACATTCTCAACTTCGGCCACACGATCGGTCATGTGCTTGAAGCTGAATTAGGTTTGACTCATGGTCATGCCATTTTTCTTGGAACGCAATTTTCGATCGAATGGAGTCGTCATCTCAAAATTATGAACGAAAAATCAGCTTTGGATTTAGCGAAGAGTTCGATGGGACAGTATCTTCTCGATACTGTGGATCTTAAAAAAGAATTGCGTTCGGCAAAGCAGCTTCGAGAACTCCTCAGCCAGGATAAAAAGCGAGTTGAAGCAGGATTGCGCTTTGTTTTTCTCAAGTCGCCGGGAAGTTGTCTTGTCAAAACAGTAACGATTGAGGACATTGTGGCGGAAGTTGTTCGACAATCAACCAATGTGCCACTGAGAACAAAAATATGAAAAAGTTTTTTTTCCGTGGTGATATCCCAACATCGAAATCACTGATGAACCGCGCTCTTTTAATGCGCTCCTATTTTCCCGAAATACAAATTATTGGTCACTCAGCTTGTGACGATGTTCGCTTGATGAAATTGGCGATTGCCTCATTCATCCAAAAAAAAGAAATCGACTGCGGTGAAGCCGGAACGGTTTTGCGATTTATGGCATTACGAGCCGCGCGTGAGCCTGGCACTTTTAAATTGGTTGGCAGTGAAAGACTTTTCTCGCGACCGCAAGAAGACCTCATTTTTCTTTTGGGACAACTGGGAGTGGATTCTGAATTGCGCGCGGATTCTTTGGTGATTCGTTCTTCAGGATGGAAGAAACCCTTGGTGCCCATTCGCGTTCATCGAGATAAATCCAGTCAATTTGCTTCAAGTCTTTTGTTAAATAGTTGGGACTTGCCTTTTGATCTCGATTTTGAAATGAAAGCCGGAGTCTCAGAAGGCTATTGGCAGATGACCATCGATATGGTTCGTGGGCTGGGGCTTCGGTTGGATCGAGAGAGCGACAGTTGGCATGTCGAAAAAAAACAAAAAAAATCCAATCAAAAATTAGAACTTGAACCTGATTATAGTTCGACTTTCGCAGTGGCTGCGGCCGCAGCTCTCGAGGGGCGATGTGAAATCACTAACGCCACCAAAAAAAGTTTGCAGCCTGATTATAAATTTATTCAAATTTTACAAAAAATGGGAGCTCAAGTCAGTTGGGATCAAGGAACATTGATCATTGAAAAACCAGAAGGGGATCTCAAGGCTGTGGAAGTCGATCTCTCGTCGACACCGGATTTATTTCCGGTGCTTTCAGTGCTGTGTGCTTTCGCTCAAGGCGAATCGATTTTATCGGGAGCTTCGCATCTGATTTATAAGGAAAGCAATCGCCTTCAAAAAACCACGGAACTTCTTCTGCAGGCGGGCTTTGTCACCACCATGAAAGAAGATGGGCTACATATTGTTGGTCATGGTTCGAAATTTAAAACTAAGAAATTTCAATTCGATCCCGACATGGATCACCGCATGGCTATGGCGGCTGGATTGGTTGGGCTCAAAGGATACTCTGTGGATATTTCGAATTCACAAGTGGTCACAAAAAGTTTTCCCGAGTTTTGGACGATCTTGGGCGGACGCGCATGAAATTGATTTTGATTGGCCATCGAGGAACAGGAAAGTCAGATCTTCTCGAGCGAATCAAAACATATCCTTCTAAAGACCAACAACTGAATAAATTTTTTGATCTCGATCATGAAATTGAATTTCGTGAAGGTAAAACTATTTCACAGATTTTTCGTGATGAGGGCGAGCGTAAATTTCGCGAGTTAGAAGTTCGTGTTTTTCAAGATTTGATTCGAGAAAATGCACATTTTGTCATTGCTCTTGGCGCGGGATTTGCCGTGCAAGAAATTCCGACGGGGATCCCGACATTGTGGGTGCGTCGTCGTACTGATGTTTTGGGACGCATTTTTCTCAATCGTCCGCGGTTGAATCGAGAGGTTTCACCTCTAGAAGAGTATTTGCAGCGACTGCCATTTCGTGACGAACGCTATCATCGGCATTGCACGGAGCAATATATTTTGCCAGAGGGTTTGGATCAACCGAATGCCATCGAAGCGCGGATTTTCCAAAGAGATTTTAAAAATTTGGGTGGAGTCTTGACCTTGCTGCCGGATCATTTTCTCAGTGAACACAGTTTGCAAGAGCGAATTCGTACTTTTGATTGTGATCTTTTTGAGCTGCGAGACGATCTTTTATCCATCGAACAAATTCAGAAAATCACCAGCATTTTGCCGCCACGTCGAGTGCTTATCAGTCTTCGCAAACCCAAAACAGATCCTTGGCTTAAAGAATTTGTGCGCACCGGTGTCGAGTGGGATTGGGCTTTAGAGCTGGGGCCTTGCCGTTGGGGAACGCCAACGATTTACTCACTTCACCGAGTAGAAAATCATTATTTGGAAACCCCAGAAGGCTTGCGAGAATTTTTATCACGCTTTCATTTTTCTGAAAAAACGCATATCAAGCTTTCTCCGCTGGTCGAAAATTTTGAGCAGCTCGAAGTCTGCCTTCAGTGGCAGCAAGAAAACTCAACCGGACGCAGTCTGCTTCCGCGCTCGGCCTCGGGACGATGGAACTGGATTCGATTGTGGCTGAAGGGTCGGCAGAAAATTAATTTTTTTCGTTTGGATCAAGGATCGGCCTTGGATCAGCCGACATTGTATGAATGGATGGCCACGCCTTTTCGATCTCAAAAATTTGCAGCTGTGTTGGGAACTCCTGTTTTTCACAGTCGAACACCGATCGAGCATCAAAGTTATTTTGAAAAAAAACAAATGCCGGTTTTTACAATTGATATTGCTGAAGCCGAATTGTCTTTGGCGCTGCCATTTTTGGCAAAACTAGGATTGCAAGCGGCGGCGGTGACATCGCCTTTAAAAACTTTAGCTTATCAATTAAGTCCATTGAAATCTCAGACAGCAAAAGACCTGCAAAGTGCCAACACTTTGTTTTATGACGAGCAACTCATTTGGCATTGTCATAACACGGACCTTGAAGGCTTTGCTGCAGCTCTCGCCCAGATCACCGGTGGTGAAGCAGCTTCGGTGGCTGTCTGGGGCGGCGGTGGGACTTTGCCAGTGATTCGCAAAGTGTGTCCGCAAGCATTTTGTTTTTCGGCTCGCACTGGTGAGCTGAAACGTGAATACGGCGATGAAAATCAATGGACGCGCGAAGAAATCGTGACTATGAACATAGAAGGTCCACGCGTCTTGATTTGGGCGGCAACACCCGAATCTGAATTTCCGCCAGAAAGCTGGAAGCCTGAGTTTATTCTTGATTTGAATTATCGGGAAGATTCTTTGGCGCGTGAATATGCCCTGCAGTCGGGAGGACAATATCTCGATGGTTTAGTGATGTTTCAAGAACAAGCCCGCGGGCAGCGTGAATTTTGGGATCGGTTTAAAAAATGAGTGCAAATACATTCGGTCATCTTTTTCAAATTCACTCGTTTGGCGAAAGCCACGGAACAGCTTTGGGTGTCGTCATTGACGGCTGTCCTGCCGGAGTGAATTTCGATATTGAGCTACTCAAAAAAGATCTTGAACGTCGCAGACCCGGCCATCAGGCCACGACGTCGCAAAGAAAAGAAGCCGATGAGCCTGAGATCCTTTCGGGAATTTTCGAAGGGAAAACTTTAGGAACACCCATCGCCATCACAGTTCGCAATCAAGATCAACGCTCGCAAGATTATGCCAGCGTTGCCCGCAATCCTCGGGCGGGGCATGCTGATGATGTTTGGAGAGAAAAATTTGGTCACAGCGATCCTCGCGGCGGTGGAAGATCTTCAGGGCGCGAGACTGTCGCTCGAGTCATGGGTGGTGCGGTCGCAAAGATGCTTCTCAAACAATTGGCTCCGCAAGTGGAAATTTTGGGGTGGTCTTCGCAAATTGGTCCTTTTGAAATCTCAAAAAACGAAAAAGAATTTTTGCTCGGCAAAAAATCAGCGCAAGAATTTATCGATGCTCATACCGCAAGATTTCCCTCAACCAAAGCGGCAGAAGTCGAATTACTTTTAAAAAAAGCGCAAGCCGAGGGCGAAAGTTACGGCGGTAAAGTCGCTCTGCTGGTGCGAGGAATGCCAAAATCTTTAGGGCAACCCGTCTTTCGAAAATTAAAAAGTGACCTTGCTCAAGCTTTACTGAGTGTGGGAGCAACCGCCGGAATTTTACTGGGCGAAGATAGCCAAGATGTCTCATCAGCGAAAGGCACCGAGTTTCACTCGTCCTCATCACAGTCTCAATATGGTGGTGTGCGTGGAGGGATCTCGACCGGTGATGATTTATTTCTCGAAGTTTTATTTAAACCGACGTCTTCACTTCTCGATGTGGCCAAAAAAGGTCGTCATGATCCTTGCATTGTGCCGCGAGCGATCCCAGTTCTTGAAGCCATGGTTGCTCTGGTCCTTGCCGACCACGCCTTGTGGCAGAGACTCGATCAGGTTTAAATTATTTCTAATAAGAATTTTTCTGCAACCAATCTGACAAAGCAACAAAAGCGCGGTCTTTGCCGAGCTCATTGAAAGATTCGTGAAAAAATCCAGGCATCATTGTTAACTTTTTCTCATGCCCCAATGTCATCGTTAGCTGATTAAAAAATTTCAGCGACGCTTTCCAACTGACAATCGGATCCGCCAGCGGCAGAAGCATCATCAAATTATAATGAAACGGCCCTTTGTTCTCACGAGTCAGTGGCATATCTTTCATCATGTTGACGAAAAATCTTGGCGTCACATATTTGTGATTTAAAGGGTTATTGGCGTACTCAGCGACCACTGAAGGATCATGAGAAACCATTGCTGGATTTAGCTCATTGCTTAATTTCAGCGAACCCAGCAGCGGTTCCACCAACTCGCCAAACATTTTTTTTAATTTTGGAACAGGCATTGCTAAATCAAGCATTGGCGCTGACACAAACACCGATTGCAAAGGTAGATTTTGTGTCGTCAATAAAGTTCGCAGTGTGATTTCACCACCAAGACTGTGGCCAAACCAATGCGCTTTCACTTTTGATTTGTGTGAACTGACCCAGTGATGAGCAGCTTCAAATCCTGAAAGAACAGCGTGACTGTAATCATCAAATTTTTCAATGTGTCCACGCACTCCTTGCGAGCGCCCATGTCCTGGCAGATCGACACAAGCAACGACATCAACTTGATCTTGCAAGTAATGCGGGAAATGTTCATAACGATCGCTTTGCTCGGCTTGCCCGTGAACCACATAAAACATTTTGGCATCGGGACTGGCGCTCTCAAATTTAGTGTTGTTAAAGTAGACACGCAGGGAAATTTTTCCATCCATCGCCGTCAGCGCTTTTTCGGTCCAATTTGCAGGGAGCTTTGGAAATTTCGGAGATGCGCTCATATTCTATATCCTCGTTCTCATCAGCCTTCGGCTTCGTTGGCATTGTCTCCGATGTAGATAAAAATTTCATAGAGTTTTCGCTCGATCATTGCACTTTACAAACTGACAACGCCTAGCATAATCTCCGCTCGGTTTAAGAACTAACAATATTTTTAGGAGGTCCCATGAAAAGAACCATTTTTGCTGCCGTATTGGCGTCGACACTGATGGCATCTTCAAGCTTTGCCGCAGTTTTAACAACGACTCCGGGCGACAAAGTCATTGAAGGAATCAAGATCGCTCAAACCGGCCAAGTGAACATTGAAAACCAACAGCTTCCAGTTTCATTGATTGGAGCAGGGCTTCGCGCGAAAAAAGTTGTGATCGTAAATGTCAAAGTTTACGTCGCTGAGCTTTTGTCTTCGGATGCTTCAAAATTTGTTCGCACAGATGCTGATGCTTTGAAAAGCTTGGATGATTCTCGCACCATCGCACTTCGCATGACATTCCTTCGCGGAGTGGATGCGGCGACAGTTCAAACTTCTTTCAAAGAAGCTTTGGATGCCAATAAAGTAAATACAGCAGACGCAGCGATGTCACAGTTTTTGACAGCGGTTGCGAACGGTGGCGATGCAGTGAATGGCAAAACTTTGACGATCGTGATGCAAAAAAATGCCGATAAAACCGAGTCTGTTTATTATGAAGACTCTAACGGCAAAGTAACTAAAATCGATGGCAGACAGGGCTTTTCTTCTGAGATCATGTCGATCTGGTTGGGAACTCCATCAGACAGCGGCGTTGCCAATCTTAAAGCACAATTGATCAAAGGACTTTAATTTATGTTGAAGAATATAATTATTCTTTTAGTGGCAACAATGGCGCTTTCGGCTTGCGAATTAAAGAGCGCAATTCAAGCTGTGCGCGATATGCCGGGCCAGCTGGCGACAACCAATGGTGCCGTTCATAAACAGGAATTGGCACAGGATATGGATGGAATGCAAAAGCCTGAGAATCAGGAATTGCTTTCGCCTCTACCGACACGACTTATGCCTTATGCGAAAGATTTTGCAGAAACAGCAAATCAAGATGAGCTTTTGCTATATATCAATTCGAAGATCGTAGAGATCGAAAAAGTGAATCCTTCAAATGGTGTGGATGCAAATGGAAATGATATTCCGTTAACTCCGGATCAGTTGAGCAAGCTATCGACCAGTAAAAATGGGACACTTTATTCGTTGTTTGCCATCTCTGGATATATTCCTGATCAAATGATCTCGAATATTGTCCAACAACAAATTGTTGGTAATGGTTTGTATCAACAATTGTCATTGAATATTTTGATGATGCGAGTGATTTTCTGGCGCGACTTGATGCTGGATTCTGATCTTCTTGCGAAGCCGCTTACCAACGCAAAAATGATGAACGAAGCCATTAGTTACCTCTCGAAAATCGAATATGTGCTTGAGCTTCCTTTTGTTTCACAGGTTAGCCTGAACGTAGTAGACGGAGTTCACAATTTAGTGAATTTCTCGGATGCGCTCACCAAAAGTGGCTCTCTGGATGCGACTGTGGGCGAGTGGAAAAAAGCTTATAACGATGCATTGAGTGGTGCTCAGGCTTATCAAAAGCAAAGCTACACCGGCAATGCTCAGCAAGATGAAGCGAACTATCGTGCAGAGACTGCTGCTCAGTCGCAAGCTTTGAGTACGATGAAAAAATATTCGGACTCTTGGGCACAACGTTTGAACTAAATTTTTGAATCGATTTTGAGTTTGAGGAAGCCTCGATAGAAATATCGGGGCTTTTTTATTTTTTAACACCGCGATAAATATAAGCCACGCCACCAGTCAGTGAGTGGAATTCACGAGCAGAAAAATTTCCTGTTTGATCCATCAAAGCTAAAAAGCCTTCGCGACATGGAAAGGCCGCCGAAGATTTTTGCAAATATTGGTAAGCTTCTTTCTGTCCAGTGACCCATCCGCCAAGGATTGGCAGCACTTTTTCAGAGTAGAAATTGTAGACTTGTGCAAAGCCCGGAAGTGAGGCTTGACCGAACTCCAGCACCATCACGCGACCGCCGGGCTTTGTCACACGAGCCATTTCTTTCAAAGCCTGAACAGGATCGGCGACATTGCGAATGCCAAACGAGATGCTGACGATATCAAAAGTATTATCGGGATATTGAAGTTTTAAAACATCGGCTTGTTCGAACTGAATATTGAGTCCCAAAGCTTTGGCTTTTGCTGGAGCCGGGATCAACATCTCGGCACAGAAGTCCGTGCCGATCACATCACCAGCAGGACCTACGACTTTTTTAAAGGCAATCGCTAGGTCTCCGGTGCCAGTGGCGCAGTCGAGAACTTTCATTCCCATCTGGGCACCAGATAATTTCACCAAAGTTTTTCGCCACAGATGATGAATGCCCATCGACAGCACGGAGTTGCCGCGATCATATTTTGAAGCGATTTGCGCAAACATACTGCGGATTTTTTCAGGATTCGGAGAATGAGTTTGTTGGTTCATGATAAAAGTTCCGGAGTCAAAAGCGGACGATCGAGAGCCGCTAAAACTCTTTCTAACTTCACCATGAGGGTTTGAAAATCCTCGACGGTGAGAGCTTGTTGACCATCAGAGAGTGCTTCATGCGGACGAGGATGAACTTCAACGATAATGCCGTCAGCGCCAGCAGCAGCAGCAGCCAGAGCTACCGGAGACACCAGTTCGCGAATGCCGACAGCGTGCGAAGGGTCAACAATCACCGGGAATGGCGTGTTGGCTTTTGCGAACGCGACAGCATTGATATCCAGAGTATTGCGAGTGGCTGTTTCAAAAGTACGAATGCCACGCTCGCAGAGAATGACTTTGTCATTGCCGCCAGCGGTGACGTACTCAGCAGCTTTGATCCACTCGTCGATAAAGGCAGAAAATCCGCGCTTGAGCAAAATCGGTTTGCGAGTTTGGCCAAGCTCTTTGAGCAGTGCATAGTTGTGCATATTGCGAGAGCCCACTTGATACATCTCAACCACATCATCCAGCATTTCAATTTGTCGCGGATCGGTCACTTCACTGGTGAGCTTCATGCCGGTGGTTTTCAAAACATCTTTGATAAAAGTAAAAGCGTCGCTACCGAGGCCTTGAAAAGTTTTTGAGCTGGTGCGCAGTTTCCAGATTCCACCACGGAGTAAAACAGCACCCGAATTTTTAACCGCCAGTGCTGTTTCTAAAAATTGCGCCGGACTTTCAATCGAGCATGGACCTGCAATCACCGCGAAACCGAGGCCGCCAACAAGAACATTGCCAACCTGCACGGGTTTGGTTCTTGAAAAATTCAGCGAAGTTTCCTGAAGCATGGCGTGATGAGTGTGTGTGAATTTCATGTGCGTTCCAGCCTGTTTCCGCTATAAAGTGAGTCAGTCCTTATACCCATCAAAAAGAGACTGTCCAACTGGAAATCGCTGAACAAATGGGCTGTGTGTAGGAAGGCAAGGGTCTATGACGCATGACAATATAAATGCCTTTTTAGAGGCCGGCGCTTTCCTGCGATTGCCTTCGGGAAAAGTTCGTTTTTGGACGGGGCCGTTTTCGCCGACAGAGTTTAAAAATAACAAAGAATTTTCAATAGCTTACTGTGATTTTTTTGACACCAAGCTCAGTTTTTTTCAAGGCTCTGCAAAGCCCGTGGAAACTGAGGTTTCAGAGTTTCGCCAGGCTCTGCGGCCCTACTTGGAAAAGCGGATTGGTCATCCTACGCGCGCCAGTTTTAAAGAACCTTCTTTTGAGCTTTATCAAAAAGCCTTTCAAGTCGTGCTTGGAAAAATTCATCAAGGTGAAATCGAAAAAGCGGTGCCGATTGTTTTTGCTGAATCTCCCGAAAAACCTTCGAAAGAAGATTTGGCGGGACTTGTGGATGCGGCTCTGGAAGCTCACTCGGGACTTTATGTTTATGGATTTTGGCAAAAGGGTCAGGGCATTCTTGGTGCCACTCCAGAAAATTTATTTTATCGAAAATCAAATCAAGTGAAAACCATGGCGCTGGCGGGAACTCTGTCAAAAAAGAGTGGGAAAACTCCGGCGGAATTTTTGAAAGATCCAAAAGAACTGCACGAGCATCAGCTCGTGATCAAAGATATTCAACAGCGTTTGCAAAAATTGGGATGGGTGAAGACAGCAGAGACGCAGGTTGTGGAATTTCCGCAGCTGTATCACTTGCGCACGTTGATGGAAGTCGACGTGCAAAATGCTGATTTGCAAGAGCTGGTGCAGTTGCTGCATCCGACTCCGGCTCTTGGCGTGTCGCCAAGAAATTATGGGCTGGCGTGGATGCGAGATTTGCCTTATCAAACAGAGCGCGGACTTTTTGGGGCTCCGCTTTTGTTTTCTTTATCTGAAGAGAAAGCTTTGTGTCTGGTGGCAATTCGCAATTTGCAATGGTCAGAAAAAGGCTCGCGCATTGGTTCTGGTGGTGGTCTTGTTTCCGCCAGTGATTTGCAATCGGAATGGAAAGAGCTTGCGCTGAAGCGTGAATCAGTGATGAAAGCTTTAGGAATATGAATATTCAGTTGTCGCAAAAAATCATTGAGGCCGTGGTTCAGCTCGGTGCTCGAGATTTTCTCGTCTGTGCAGGGGCTCGGAATTCACCGCTGGTGATGACTTTGGAAAAAGCTCAAGGCATCAATGTCATGAATTTTTTTGAAGAACGCTCGGCTGCTTTTTTTGCGCTGGGCAGGTCTCGTCGTGATCATAGACCTGTCGTAGTTATCACGACGTCAGGAACTGCTGTTGCAGAATTAATTCCGGCTGCTGTGGAGGCCACGTACTCGCAAGTGCCATTGATTTTTATCACAGCTGATCGGCCGCGCAGTTATCGCGGCAGTGGAGCTCCGCAAAGTATTGAGCAGGTCGGAATTTTTTCTCATTACGTCGAGAGAATGTTTGATATCGCTTCTCTCGAAGAAGAACTTCATTTTGAAGATTGGAGCGGTCATCGACCTCTGCAAATCAATGTCTGTTTTGCAGAGCCTTTGATCGATGCAGAAATTCCAGCTCTCAAATTTCAAATCCAAGAACCTCAGCGAGTTAAAAATCTCACTCCATTGCAGACGAGACATGTGGATCAGCCTTTGGTGATCGCAGGTCCCATGGAACTGCATGAAGCGAAAGCACTGAAGCCGCATTTGCTGCGCTGGCAAGCTCCCATTTATGCAGAGTCGCTTTCACAACTATCAGGAGATCCAGAGTTGCAAGAGCTGCTTTTGAAAAGTGGCGAAAAAGCGGTGTCTGATATTTTTGCAAAAAAATTGTGTCGCACGATTTTGCGAGTCGGCGGTGTGCCGACGTTGCGATTTTGGCGAGATCTTGAAGATAAGTACCACTCATTGCCTGTGGTTTCGCTTTCGAGTGGTGATTACACCGGCCTCAGTCGCTCTGCCAGCCACTTGGTTGGAATTCAAAATGGTGTTTTGCTGGAAGCTCGTTGGAACGAAGATCATCGTGGACAAATTTTTGAGGAAGATCAGCTTCGTACAACGAAGCTGCGGGCTCTGTTAAAAAAATATCCGCAAAGTGAACAAGGAATGATTTTTGAGCTGACACAAAAAATCAAAGGCTCTTGCTTGTATGTCGGCAATAGCTTGCCGATTCGGGCTGTGGATTTAGTTTTGCCTCGCGAACTTTCTTTTGCGCGCATCAGTGGTAATCGTGGAGCCAACGGAATTGATGGTCAGATTTCGAGTTTCCTAGGTCTTGCTTCAGCGGCTCAAGAAAATTGGGCGGTGATTGGTGACCTCACCGCACTTTATGATCTCTCGGGACTTTGGGCTGCGCGCTTTTTAGAAAAAGAAAAACTTCGCATCGTCGTGATCAACAATCAAGGCGGACAGATTTTTAAGAATATGTTTCAGAAAAAAATTTTCCTCAATGAACATGATTTGCATTTTGAAAAATGGGCTGAGATGTGGGGGTTTTCCTATGAGCAGTGGGCCAAAGTTCCAAGCAGTCTAGACCTTAGTGACAAGTGTATTCTTGAATTGACTCCTGAGGCCTCTCAGACAGACTTGTTTGTAAAGGAGAGTCAGCAACTGTGACTTTATTTTGCCTCCATGGCTTTCTTGGACATCCCACAGACTATCAATGGACGCTGAAAAGCATTCGCGAACAGAATGTGAGCATTGAATCCGTCGCCCCCGAGTACATGGCAATTCCTGAACTTTCCTCGACAAAAGAGCTCTCAAAATGGGGAGCTTCATTTAATAAGTGGGCTTTGCAACAACCGTCGTCACATCAGCGGATTTTGGTAGGCTACTCGCAAGGTGGCCGATTGGCTTTGCATGCACTCAAGCATGATCCTGATCTTTGGACAGCGGCAGTAATTATTTCTGCCAACCCCGGATTGCCAAAATCAGAACGAGCTTCGCGTTTGAAAAATGACGAGCGTTGGGCGCAGCTATTTTTGACTGAAAGTTTTGAATGGCTGCTTGGCGAATGGAATAAACAACCCGTGTTTGCGGGTTCGATCAATGAACCCGAGCGTTTTGAAAAAGATTACGATCGTCGGCAGCTTTCGGAATCCCTTTTTCGCTGGAGTGTGGGACATCAAGAGGACTTTCATCCTTTCTTGCGCAAGGTCGAAAAACCAATTCTGTGGGTCACCGGCGAAGAAGATGTTCGCTATGTGCAGATGGCTCAAAAAATTGCCGAGGGTAATTCACACATTCAATCTTGTGTGGTTGAAAAATCAGGTCACCGAGTGATCTTCGATCAGCCCGAAAAATTTGGCAAAAAAATGGCCGATTTTCTAACCAGCCTTCTTTAAAAAAACTAACTCAGCTACCGCGCAGATCAAACTCAGTTTTTCAAAATATTTTCCTGGCTGCTTGGTGAATCCCGAATTGCTAGCAATTCGGGATTGCCGTTTCGAGCCAATACATTGGAAACAAAGCCGTTCGTCTCGAGAACGGAGGGCAAGGATTTTGTTTAGGAGCAATTCCCTGAATCAATTCCCCACAGGTTGAGGAATCACAGTGCCCGGAATGAAATCCGTGGACTCGAGATGTTTTGCGGCGGTCTTTAAAAAATCTTGTTGCGCTGGGATTGAAGTGTAGACAGTGTCGCCGTTGCATTTCACAGCGCCATCACCGGAGTCGGCACGACTGGTGACTCCGATTAAAACCACTTTGTTATTGCGGATGATATAGGCGGGGCCGCCAGAGTCGCCATGGCAAGCACCTTTGCCATTCGTGAGTGAAACAAGAATTTCTGTTTCGGAGAATTGGCTGTCGGTCAATGTCACATCGGCTTTGCGTAAAACTCCGGCGCCGGAGCCAGTGTAGCTAGCACCTTTAGGTTGAATTTTATCGAGACCATATCCAGCCAAAGTCACGGTCATTCCTGATTGCAAAACGTTTTTTGAAAAGAGCAAAGAGGCTGGTTTATATCCAGCAGGTAGAGTGCCACCTTCGAATTTTAAAACGGCGATGTCGCCCCAATTTTTTTCTGGAACGCCGTTGGTTTTTGTAAAATCAAGATGAGCGAAGGAGTCCGTTGTCATTCCACCCAGGACGCGGCGATAAGGCGTATTTTTATCATTGATATCAGTTCCAAAAATAACGACGAGATCTTGCGGATCATAAGATGTGCAATGTCCCGCAGTCACAACCAAGTTTTCTCGAATGAGAGTGCCGGAGCAAAGACCCTGATGAGTTTTGTCGTAGACCATGACAATCGAATGCGCGATCAGATCATCCGCTGAAACGGAAGCACCATTGATAATGCCTTGAGCGAACTCAGAGATGGTTGAAGCAGAGTCTGTCGTCGATGATGATGGTGTTTTTTGACTGCAGGCTGAGAGCCCGACAAGCGCGCTCAGCAGAAGGGTCGTGGTCATCGTCGCATTTTTTTTCAAGTCGTCCCCCGTGAATTTGAAATGATGAGGGGGTTTTGCAACCCCCTCGATCCCCCTCTGAGCTCTCTTAAGAAATGATCTGACTTAAGAAGTTATTCGCTTCAGATCATGTCCTAAGTTTCCAGCGCATAAAACACGTGAGGTGGGGGGATTGGCAAAAACTTTCTTTTGATCGGCTTTATAAAAGAATCTTATACAGGGTCATTTTGAAAATTTTCAGACTCAGATTCGGCGAAAGCGATCCGTGGCTTCGATCAACGCTGAACGAATCCCCGGTTCAGAGGCAGAATGACCCGCTTCAGTCACAATTTCGAGACTGGATTCAGGCCAAGCTCGGTGCAGATCCCAAGCGCTGGTCATTGGACAAACCATATCGTAACGGCCTTGAACAATGTGTCCTGGGATCTTTCGGATTTTCGAAATATTTTCTAAAAGATAATTCTCATTCGAGAAAAAGGCGTTGTTGATGAAATAATGACATTCGATGCGGGCAAAAGCGAGAGCCTTAGGAGCATCGTCGAACTCTTCAATCGCTGAAGGTTTGACGTGAAGGTATGAGGTCCCGCCTTCCCATTTGCTCCAAGCCCTGGCCGCTGCCAGACGGACTTCTTCTTTGGAGTCTGTCAGGCGTTTGTAATAAGCCTTGACCATGTCAGAACGCTCGCTGGCGGGGATATGATTCCAGTAAGGTCCCCAAAGATCGGCGAACACGTGGCTTGCGCCATCTTGATAGAACCAACGAATTTCCGACGGACGGCAAAGAAAAATTCCGCGCAAAACCAGGGCTCTGATTTTGTCAGGATGAGTGACCGCATAAGCTAAAGCCAGAGTCGATCCCCAACTGCCACCGAAAACTTGCCATGTCGAAATACCGAGATGAGTGCGCAGCTTTTCGATGTCGCTGACGATATCCCAAGTGGTGTTTTCGCGAAGTTCAGCGTGAGGAGTGCTTTGCCCGCAGCCGCGCTGATCAAATAAAATAATGTGATAATGAGCGGGATCAAAATAGCGGCGATGATCCGGACTGATGCCACCACCGGGACCGCCATGAAGAAAAATCACCGGAGTGCCTTGCGGATTTCCGCACTGCTCGAAGTAAATTTCATGCAAGTCGGATACTTTCAGGCGACCGGTTTTGTAAGGCTCAATCTCGGGATAAAAATCTTTCATGTGGTCTCCTTCCGCACCTTTGGTGCGACCTAACATCTAACGAAGGCTATGAATGGGGCGCGGCCAGAATTTACTCTTCTTTAAGAGCGGAAGAAAGCTCGCTTGCGCAGCAACATCATTGCAGTGATTAAAGTCGATTTCGGTAAAGCCGTAAAACTTATCAAGCAAGTCATACTCGTGAGTCAGATCAATTCCAAAAAGACCTGGGTCATCCGAGTTGATGGTGACGGGAACTCCTGCTTCCATCAATTTGCGAATCGGGTGTTGCATCAGATTTGGTACGGCATTGGTCAGCCAGTTGCTGGTAAGACAAAGCTCCAGCGGAATGGCTTTACTTTTCACCAAGCCCATCACAAAAGGATCGCTGTGAATTTGCAGGCCGTGACCGATACGTCGAGCGCCTAAGAGCTCAATGGAATTTTTCACGTTCAGGGAAGCTTCTGGAAATTGAGACTCGCCAGCGTGAACCGTGATTGGAAACTCTTTATCGAGGGCGCGAGCAAAAGTCTTTTCAAAAAGTCGTGGATCGGCACCGATCTCGTTGTCGGCCAGATCAAGCCCCACAAAGAGATCACGGTTGTCTAAAGCAAGACTTAAAACATCGTCGGCGATGGTGGGACTGAGAATGCGTTGAATGATGCACAAAAAACCAACAGCAATGGGCAGGTCTTTCGCGAAATGCAGACCTTTGCGAATGCCACGCAGAATTTGCTCTCGCGACAAAGAATGACCTTGCTCCATAAAAGTTGGAGCAAAGCGCAGTTCCAGAATGCGAATATCTTCTTTCACAGCGTCTTCGATCGCTTCGAAAGTGATGCGGGCGATGATTTCTTCCGAGGCCAGAACTTTTTGTGAAGCCAGAAACTTATTCAGCACAGACCCAAGATCTTGCATGGGTGAGGTGATTAAAAAGTGCTCACGGACCTCGTCAGGATCTTGGGGAACTTCAAGCCCGACTTCGGGCGCAAGCTCCACCAATGTGCTGAGTCGCACGGCACCCTCAAGATGTCGGTGCAGTTCGACCTTGGGGAACTGCGACCAACGCGAGGGGGTGCGATTTTGATAGCTTCGGACTTGACCAGATTTCATAGCACAGAGGATAAAGTTTGAAGGACCTTTTGTAAAAATAAATCGGAGAGTCGTCACATGAATCAACCTTTGCCCTTATCTCAAAAATTAGCGGGAAATCCCACTCATGCACCGATTTACTCGGTGACGGTTAAGACCGCGAGCGGTGAAGCGGTGACGGTGATGGATCCCAAGGCAACACGGGCTTTGATTTCTTTGATGGATATGAACGCGGTGCTTGGCGGAGCAGCTTCGCACTATGGCGGTCCGGCGGCATTTGCGGAACTCATGTCGGCGCTGCATGGCTTTGTTTTTCATGAAGCGCAAAAAAGGCAAGAGCCTTGGTCTGAACTTTTTCATCTCGTGAATGACGCTGGTCACTGCGAAAATGGTTTGTACGCTTTAAAAGCCGCGTACGGTTTTGCAGGACTGACGATCGACAAACTTAAAAAATTTCGTTCTATGGAAAGCAATCTCACCGGGCATGGCGAGTCTCATCTTTTTCCTGAAGGTGTTTTTCTCAGCAATGGTCCTTTGGGCTCGGCATTTCCGCAATCTCAAGGTGTGGCGATGGCTGATGCGCTGTCGAAAAAAGCAAGAGTCACCGTCACGGCGATTTCTGACGGCGCTTGCATGGAAGGCGAAGCTCGCGAAGCGATGGCGGCGATTCCAGGTCTTGCGCGAGTGGGAAAAGTGGCTCCGTATGTTTTGATCATTAGCGATAACAATACCAAACTTTCTGGTCGCATTGATAAGGAAAGCTTTTCGATGCAGCCGACATTCGAAGCTTTGAAAGCTTTGGGATGGAAAGTGATCGATCTTCAAGATGGTCATGATTTGCAAAAATGTTTTGCAACCATTGAGCAAGCAGTCGGCGAAGCTCGTGCTAATCCGAAAACTCCGATTGCCATTCATGCGCGCACGATCAAAGGTGTTGGCACTAAAAAAACGGCCGAGTCTTCATCAGGAGCGCACGGTTTTCCTTTGAAATCTCCGGCAGAACTTCCTGAGTTTTTAAAAGAGATTTATGATGGCCAAGCATATCCTCAAGAATTTAATGCTTGGATTTCTGAGCTTTCAGCTTGGGAAAAAGATCTGAAGGCCAAAGCGGTGAAACCAGCGGTGCCGGAAGAAAAAATCCAAACTGGAATTTCAAGTGCCATGGTGAAGGCCGTGAAAGCAGGATTTCCAGTTGTGTCTGTGACTTCTGATCTTGCGGGCTCAACAGGAGTTGCGGGGTTTCGCAAAGAATTTCCAGAGGCTTCTTTCGATGTTGGAGTTGCTGAGAGCAACATGATGTCGACCGCCGCTGGATTTTCAAAATTAGGATACATTCCAGTCGTTGATACTTTTGCTCAGTTTGGTGTGACCAAAGGGGCGCTGCCTTTGATCATGTCTTCCCTCAGTGAGGCGCCCATGATCTGCGTATTTTCGCACACGGGATTTCAAGATGCGGCCGATGGAGCTTCTCATCAGGCGCTGAGTTATTTGGCGATGACCTCTTCGATTCAATATCTGGATGTGTATTGTCTGACTTGCAGTGAAGAGGCCGATCAACTCATGACCTTGGCGATTGAGAAATTTGCGGCAGATCGTAAAGCCGGTCGTCATCCAGTCAGCACAATTTTCTTTTTAGGCCGTGAGAATTTTCCGAAAAGCTACGTTGCGGGTGCGAAATATGATTTGCATCGGGCTCAAGTTTTGTCGGAGAAAGCGGGGGGCAATGCTGTCACGATTTTGGCCTCGGGATCTTTAGTTCCTCAAGCACTGCTGGCTTCAGAAAAATTAAAAGCCGCGAATATTGGCTCGATTGTTGTGAACCCTGGTTGTCACAATAAAATCGATACGGCGACTTTACGTGAGTGCTTGAAAAAAACAGAGGGTCGTTTGATCACTGTGGAAGATCATCAATTGACTGGTGGTTTGGGTCAAATGGTGGCTCATGCTTTGGCGCTCGATGGAATTTCGGTGCGACTGAAATCTTTGGGTGTTAAAGGTGAATTTGGTCAAAGCGCTTATTCAGCGCTCGACCTTTATCAAAAACATCATTTGGATGAAAAAGCGATTGTGCAAGCCGCTCGCGAATTGCTGTAGCCGTCGCTTAGGCAGCGGCGACAGCGACATCGTGAAGTTGAGTCATCTGCTCATGCGAAAGCGCAGAAACAACATCCACAAGGATGATGACTTTATCATCCAACTTCCCCATGCCTCGAACAAAAGAAAGAGTTTTCTCATTGCCTAAAACGGGTGGCGGTTCGATTTGACTGTCATTTAGATCGGCGACTTCTTTCACGGCATCAACGATCATACCGACTTGGCCAAAGTCACAATCAATCACGATGATACAAGTGTCGCGAGTGTATTCGAGCGAAGCCATTCCAAAGCGAACGCGAAGATTAATCACCGGAATAATTTTTCCGCGCAAATTCATCACACCTTTGACGAAATCAGGAGTGCGAGGAACTGGAGTGATTTCGCCAACGCGATTGATCTCTCGAATGGCTTCAATGGGAACTCCATACTGTTCCGACATTAATTGAAACGTTAGATACTGTCCTGGTTTGGCCTTGGTATTTTCACTCATGGACTTTCGCTCCTTCATTTAGCGCATTGGGAACCCAGATCTTTTCGCACCATTTGGCCTTGGACTGAAGCGATGAGGGGCAAATTTAACAATCTTTATAAAAGGTAAACATTGGCGTGTCAGGATGGTCCGCTTTTTTTTGAGACAAAAAAATCATCTCTCGACCTATAAATTACAGAAAGATGACCGACAAGAGATGGTCATTTTAAAAGGGAGTTTTATGTCTGGGATTTTGCTTGTCGTTGAAGACGACGTTGATGTGTGTGAAGCCATTGTTGATACTTTGCGAGTGTTGCCAATAAAAATTTTGACCGCTTCGGATGGGCAAAAAGCTTTACAGATTATGCGCTCACAGCCGATTGATGCGATTTTGTCTGACATTAATATGCCGCACATGAATGGCCTGGATCTTTTGTGTCAGTTGCGGATGTTGGGGTTAGAAACTCCGTTTGTTGTTTTGTCTGCTTATGGAGATCGTCGCAATACGGTTAAATCTCTGCAAATGGGCGCGCTGGATTTTTTGGATAAACCCTTTGAAGTCGAGCATCTTTTAACCATCGTCAATCGAGCTTTAGAAATCGGTATAAAAACTCGCGAGATCGACCACGAAATTCAGGCTTCCATTGCAAATAAAAAGATGAACCCTGAAGAAGCCCATAAAATTTTTCAATTGCAACGTGAACTGATGGTGATGCGCTACGATCGTAAAACTTATGAGATGAAGAAAAAAGCAGGTTAACTTATGAGCGATTCTGACAATAGTTTTTTTGTCGAGCTGCAGGCCGAATTCCTTACCGAAGCGGCTTTTTTGCTTGAGACCTACGAAGAAAGTATGCTCGGCCTTGAATCTGGTAATAACCCACAAGAAGATCTGGCGCAGATTTTTCGCGTGGCTCATTCGATCAAAGGCGGCGCCGCTGCCGTGGGGCTTTCGGATCTGGGAAAGTTTGCCCATGTCGCGGAGGACTTGCTGTCTTTGCTGCGAGTGGATCCTTCACTGGTGAACTCAGAAGTGATTTCACTTTTGCTTCAATCGGGAGATCAATTTAAATTTCGAATCACCTCTTTGCAAAAGGGTGAAGAGCTTCCTTGGGACACGACGGAGCTCGTGAAGCAATTAAAATTTTGGATTGCAAAATTTGATGGCAAAGTTGAAGGGGAAGCAGTCGCAGTGGAAGCTGTGACGGAGACAGCGGCAGAGCCTGCTGAAGATTTAGCCAATCACGAATTGCTGGCAGAGTTGGCGGCGCAGATGGGGCCACAGGCTGTCCCAGAAACTCCGATGGCCGTCGCTGCGGTCAAAGAAATTGCGAAGAGCACCTCTGTCACAAAGCCAGCGACGTCTTCGATCAAAGTCGATATCGGTCGCGTGGATTCAGTGCTCGATGCTGTCGGTGAGCTGGTGGTTTTGAAAAATCAATTGGTGCATGATGATGTGGTTCGTAACGGTCATCACTTGCGTCTCGCCGGCATTGTTGATCAGTTGGATAAAATGGTGCGAGAGCTTTATGATAAAACCCTCAGCATTCGCATGACTCCGCTGAAATCTTTATTTCTTAAAATTCAGCGCGTCGTCAGAGATGTTTCATTGCAGTTAGAAAAACCGGTGGACTTGCAATTGCTTGGTGAGGAAACCGAAGTCGAAAGAACAGTGTTTGAACTTTTGGGCGATCCTTTGGTGCACTTAGTGCGAAATGCCATGGATCATGGAGTCGAAAAACCAGAAATTCGCGCGCAGAAAGGCAAACCACCCACAGCCACAGTTGTGGTTTCTGCAAAACAAACCGGTGGAACAGTCACGATTGAGATTGTCGATGACGGCGGCGGAATCAATCGTGATCGCGTTTTGCAAAAAGCGATTGAAAGAAAATTGGTTCCTTCAGGAATTGATCCCAACACGTTGCCAGATGAACAAGTTTTTCAATTTTTGTTTATGCCAGGATTTTCGACGGCAGAAAAAGTCAGTGATTTGTCAGGTCGAGGAGTTGGACTTGACGTGGTCAAATCCAATCTTGAAAAAATCAATGGCAAAATCGATATCAAATCAAAATTGGGAGAAGGCACGACCTTTCGCTTGTCGATTCCTCTCAGCACCGCCATCACTGACGGAATTGTGGTTGCGATCGAAGGCAATAAATATATTTTACCGATTTATTCGATTCGCGAGATTGTCCGCGCACAACCCAAAGATTACACCGCGATTAACAACGCCGGAAGAGTCGTTAAGATTCGTGATCGTTTGATACCAGTGATCGATATAAAAAAGACTTTGGGTAAAATTAATTGGGAACAAATGGGGAACATGCGCCATCAAGTTCATCTTGGTAAGGACACACTGCGCTCTCGCCGCGAAGAGACTATGCTGATCGTGATTGAATCCATTTATGGAATGACCGCTTTGCCGGTGGACGATGTCATCGGCCAAACCCAAGCGGTGGTCAAACCACTGACCACGGGTCAATCCATTCCAGAAGTCGCCGGGGCGGCCATTTTAGGTGATGGTCGAACTGTTTTGATTTTGGATCCAACCGCATTGACTCAACATCGTCTCAGCGAAACGGAGATATCAGCATGAGTGCCGCCAAAAAATTAATTGCCGAACTCCAGTTTAATTTTAAAGAGCAAGAACTCAGCAAACCCAATTTCGATTTCTTTGCGCAGCTCATGTATGATATTTCCGGAGTGCATTTGCCCGAGTCTGCTAAGAACGAAGCGCTGATAAAAAATCGACTTTCAAAGTTGCTGAGGAATTATAAACTTCAGTCTTATGATGAGCTGAAAGAGGCGATGAAAAATCCAGACGCCAAGCTGTTCTCGGATTTTGTCTCAGCACTCACCACCAATAAAACTCATTTCTTTCGTGAAGAAGCGCACTTTGAATGGCTGCAGAAATATTTGCCAACGCACTTTCAGTCGAACCAAGAGTTGCGAATCTGGTGTGCGGCGGCCAGCACCGGGCAAGAGCCTTACACGATTGCGATGTTGCTCAATGAATTTTTGACTCCAGAGCAGTTGCTCAGAACAAAATTTCTGGCGACCGATATTGATTTGCAGGTTTTAAAAAAAGCCGTTGACGGAATGTACACAGAAAATGAAATGGCCGGCTGCCCGCCCGAGCTTCGAAAGAAATATTTCGATAAAACACCAACGGGATTTCACACCAAAGATTTTTTGGCGAAAACCGTGCGATTTGCGCAGCTCAATTTGATGGAAGAGTGGCCTTTTCAACATAAATTTCATTTGATTTTTTGCCGCAACGTTTTGATTTACTTTGATCCGCCCACCACCAAGCGAGTGATTGACCAAATGGCAAGCTACCTGGCTCCCAAGGGCCATTTGATTTTGGGGCATTCAGAATCGGGCACCGTGAAGGGCGTGAACATCAAACCTCTGACTCGCGCGATTTATCAACGAATTTAGGAGAGGCATGGCGAAGATTAAAGTTCTTATAGTTGATGATTCAGCGGTGATTCGAAAACTTTTTTCGAAGATTGTCTCCATGTGCCCAGATATGGAATTGGTGGCGACAGCGCCAGATCCTTATGTGGCCCGTGAAAAATTGGTGGAGCACAAGCCAGATGTCATGACCTTGGACGTCGAAATGCCTCGCATGGATGGCCTCAGCTTTCTCGAGCGAGTCATGCAGTTCATGCCGACCAGAACTTTGGTGATTAGTTCACTGGCGAAAGAGGGCTCTGAAACGGCACTGAGAGCTTTGGAATTAGGCGCCATCGACGTGGTTGAAAAACCGTCGCTGGATGTGACGAAGTCACTTGAAGAAATGTCACAAAAAATCGCCGACAAAATTCGTATGGCGGCAAAAGCAAAATTGCAACCACGAACAGCCGCTGAGTTTTCAAAAATTGTGAAACCAAAAATTTCACCGACGGCCTTGGCAAAAACAACGCACCAACTTTTAGCGATCGCTTCAAGCACTGGTGGAACCGAGGCGCTGAAAGTGCTGCTACAAGGTTTGCCGCCGGATCTGCCAGGGACGGTGATTGTTCAGCACATGCCTGCGGGATTTACTAAAACTTATGCCGACAGTTTGAACTCGCGCTATCCATTTGAAGTCAAAGAAGCACAAGACGGCGATAAAGTGATGCCAGGTCGAGTGCTGATTGCGCCCGGAAATTTTCATATGGAGCTCACTCGAAACGGGGCTTACTATCATGTGAAACTTCACCAAGGACCTATGCTTCATGGCGTGCGACCTGCCGCCGATTATCTGATGAAAACCGTGGC